>OIZI01000008.1_pt1 | contig 157077 bp, 142 predicted proteins | sample 1588441 | NCBI WGS metagenome assembly OIZI01 (sample SAMN03283284) | human gut metagenome | biome: human-associated habitat; material: feces | host: Homo sapiens | place: Peru | collected 2012 | reverse complement strand
CTTTTATAAATCGACTGAAGGAGGGATAAAACTATAAATTAGATGTATTAATCGGTTACTATCTAATTAACCTACACAACATAATCATCCCCACAAACCTTAATTTCTAAAACTAATTATACTATTCAACAGACAAAACAAATTTATAATACTAAGATAACTACAATTTTTATTACGACTATACAAACCAAAGAATATACAACAAATGAAAAATGGGAGTGCATTGTTGCACTCCCATATGGATAGAAAAACTATTAATATAAATTATTTAAAAATCTGAATATCGCCGATTAGAGGAAGACCTGTCATCTTGCCCTGACAAGCATTAACAATGCCCAAAATCATAAATACAAATACAACAATTGAAACAACAGAGTAAAGTACTGTACCAACATAAGGGATAAAAGAAAGGAAACCACCGATTACTGATGCGATAAATAGGATTAAACCTTGACCTAGGTGGAAACGAACAAACTTGTTTTTGTTTGCTGCGATTAATGGAATAAGTAGTAGGCAACCAAGATAAGAAAGAACTGCCATAACCTTACCGTCATTGATTTCCTGTTCACTAACACCATCAGCATTTACATTCTGCTGATTTGGGTTGTAGTTGTTATACTGTACATTTTGCTGATTTGGTGTGTAATTGTTCTGCTGAACATTCTGCTGATTTTCTACAGGTGCACCACATTCACCACAGAAAGTATCATTATCTTTAAGTTTTGCACCACAGTTTTTACAATTCATAATGTGTCCTCCATATTCTTTTTTTAAGAAAATAATTACTTGTAAATAATTACCGATTGAGTATAACACAAAATTCGACATATTACAAGGGAAATGTTAATAAATTTACAAATGCACAAAATATGTACTGATGTTTATTTTATAATTACTAAAAATACTAACAAAAAAGAGAGCCGGTAAAGGCTCTCTAAATTTATATTTTGTTATCAGCTGAATATACTTGCTCCACCATAAACAAGACTTGCTAGATTTGAATAATCAGTACCATAAAAAATTACAGTGAAAATTGTATCCAAAATTAATGTAGCAATTTTATAAGCAAGGAATGCTCCAGTAATTGATAGTGACTTAAACCATAATGATTTTTCATACTTGCTACCTTCAGCAACTTTGTTAATAACACCTAGTAATAATACAATGAAAATGACATCGGCAGCAGTAGAAACATATGTAACTAACTGACCGTTAATAAACTGTGTATGAATTAAATTGAAAATACAGTTAACTGCTAATGAAAATACTACCGGTAAATAAGCTGCTGAAGTTGCATTAAGTGCATTTATGTAAGATACCTTATTATTTTTAGCCATTTTAGCAATTACAAATATCATTGTGCCAAATGCAAAGAACTTTGCTGCTGGATTATAAATACCGAAAATAATAGCGAAAGTTGCACTTGCATAATATGAACCTATTACTGAGAATAAACTACCTAAACAGCCTAAGATAACAATAGCAACTGCAAACACTAACCACATATGGTTATTTTCTGTAAGAAGTGTTGTTGGCTTTTCAATGTAACCTTTCTTGAAGAAATCTAGGAATACATCTTTGGCACTGTTAAACCAAGTTAGAATAGGTGATGGTTCAGCCTTTACATTCTGTTGTGGCACTTGGTTGCCATAAGGAACATTCTGATTAGGCATACCGTTGAACTGAGGGTTACGGTTAGGTGCTTGATTGAACTGTGGGTTTTGGTTAAACTGTGGTTGCTGGTTTGGCATACCGTTATTAACCTGTGGATTTTGGTTAGGCATTGGATTTGCCTGTGGATTTTGGTTAGCCTGTGGGTTCTGATTTGGAACTTGGTTAGCCTGTTGAACATTTGGGTTAGGGTTCTGCTGTGGCTGTTCAATTTTGTTACCACAATTTGTGCAGAAAGTTGCGTTATCAGGAATATCCTGACCACATTTGTTACATTTCATAATCTTCCTCCATAATGTCTTATGTCATAATTTTACAAATTATTAACAATTGATATTATACCATATAAAACTCTACAAAACAATTATTATATTGTACAAACTAAGAAAACTTTGCATATTATATATTATTGAAAAAGTTACTGATTTATAATATAATTTTTATGAGGTAATAATATGAAATATAACAGAATTTTTAAAGGAATTTTCTTGAAACGACCTAATAGATTTATTGCATATGTAAATATTAACGGTAATGAAGAAGTTGTCCATGTTAAGAATACCGGCAGATGTAGGGAACTTTTAACTGATAATGCAACTGTCCTTTGTGAGAAAAGTGACAACCCTAACCGTAAAACTCAGTATGACCTTGTGGCAGTTTATAAAGGCGACAGACTTATTAATATGGATAGTCAAGCCCCTAACAAGGTGTTTTATGAGTATTTGCAAAGTGGCAGATTTAGGGATAACTTAACTTGCATAAAACCTGAATATAAATACGGTTCATCAAGAATTGATTTTTATTGTGAAAGTAATGAAGAAAAATATTTGATTGAAGTTAAGGGTGTTACTCTTGAGAATGATGGTGTTGTGTCTTTTCCCGATGCACCTACAGAAAGAGGAATTAAGCACATTGAAGAACTGATTAAAGCTAAAGAACAAGGCTATAATACAGTAATAGCATTCGTTGTTCAGATGGATAATGTAAAGTACTTTACACCTAATAATGTGACACATAAGGCTTTTGGTGATGCACTGATTAAAGCCTATAACAGTGGTGTTGAGATTTTATGTTTAGATTGTAATGTAACAGAAGAGTCACTTAAAATAAAAGATAAAGTTGATTATAAATTATAAGGAGAAAATTATGCTAAATATAGGAGCACATTTATCAATATCAAAAGGATTTTTAGCTTGTGGCAAAGAGGCTACTTCAATCGGTGCAAATACATTTCAATTTTTCACCAGAAACCCAAGAGGTGGCAAGGCTAAGGAGATTGACCCTAGTGACACAAATGCTTTGCTTGAATATATGAAAGAAAATAACTTTTCAAAAATTCTTGCACATGCACCATATACCCTTAATCCTTGTTCAAAAACCGAAAAGACAAGAGAATTCGCCCTAGAAACAATGAAAGATGATTTAAGAAGAATGGAGTATCTGCCAAACAACTTATATAACTTTCATCCCGGTAGTCATGTGGGACAAGGAATAGAAAAGGGAATAGAGCTTATTGTAAATCAGCTGAATGAAGTTTTGTTTGAAGATATGACCACAACTGTCTTGTTAGAAACAATGGCAGGTAAAGGTACAGAGGTAGGCTCAAAATTTCAGGAATTAAAAGAAATACTTGATGGTGTTACCCTTAATGAAAAGATGGGTGTTTGCCTAGACACTTGCCATGTATTTGACAGTGGTTACGATATTAAGGATAATTTGGAAGATGTGTTGGAAGAATTTGATAAGGTAATCGGTATTCATAAGTTAAAGGCTATCCACCTAAACGACAGTAAAAACTTCTTAGGTTGCCACAAAGACCGTCACGAAAAAATCGGTGAAGGTGGCATCGGCTTAGATGCCCTAGTTGGTGTTATCAATCACCCTAAGTTAAAGGACTTGCCTTTCTTCCTAGAAACACCAAATGATTTAGATGGCTATAAAGCAGAAATTTCATTATTAAGAGAAAATTATAAATTTTAGTTTTTCTTTTTTATTTTGTCTGTGGGTAAAGATTAGTTTGATAAATTAGGGTTTGTAGTGATAAATGCAAAGTGTTAAATTTCAGCAAATAAGGCTCCCTTGTGTAAAGGGAGCTGTCGCTTGTAAATTGGAAGAATGACAATTTACTCTTAAAGAGCGACTGAAGGATTGTTATGGTATATACTTTTTGCTATATCAATTTTATTCGATAGATATATAATAGGTTTTGTTTTCCTATCTAAATTTTATCTATCTATTACTGCCTACTAGACAATCCCTCTGTCAGCTATCGCTGACATCTCCCTTTACACAAGGGAGACTGGCGAATATGTACAAATTCAAGGTAACTACATAGGACAATATCACAACAAACTTTTGGCTCACAGGTGTAGGGGCGAACACTGTTCGCCCGTCAAAAAGTGTGATATCTATGGGATTTTTGTCCTCTTTACAGACTAAATATTTATAATATCTACATAGGACAAAATACTTTTATAAAGGTTGATTTGCTCGGTCCACCAATGGTGGACCCTACACCTGTTAGCCATAATATGATATAAAAATTGGTATTATTTATGCTACAAAATATTTTTGTATTATAATTGTACAATCACATAATTTACATTTTATACAAGGACATAGTTTACATCTTTTAAAATATAATAGCCCCACAAACCCAAATTCGCAGAACTGATTTATCTTATTAAAAAATATAATATTAATTTAAAATAACAAAGAACAATTTAAAATAACAAAGAACATTTATGAAACAATTTATCAAAAACATAATACCCTACATATCCACATTATTACTTGTTGGGTTAATGGTAGGGGTAGCTGAATTACTTAATGAAAAAGAAATAATTTTCCCGGAGATAACTGCACTTGCAGTTGGATATATGGTAGCACAAAAGAGAAGTTGGAAAGTCAACGGAAAAAGAATGTTACTGTTGATAACAATATGTGCAACTGTTGGTGTGTTGATAGTTAGATACAGTGGACTTGCACTTTTCCCACAAATGATAATTGCCTTTACATTTGCACAAATATTATTTATGTTTTCAGGTACAACATTTGCACCATTTGTGTCTGCAATAGTGTTGCCGGTTATGATGCAAACGAAAAGTTTTGTTTATCCCATTTCTGCAGTTGTATTAACCATATTGGTAATTGCTTTTCATCAACTATTTTTGAAAATGAAAATTAGAGAAGATGAAGAATATATACCTGTAATGTTAAACAGTAAAGATGATATTATTGATACTGCACTAAGGGCAACTTGTGTTGCTATTGTTGGTTTTGTGGCGATTTATTTTGATTTTAAATTTGTTATTGCACCACCACTTTTAGTAGCATTTACAGAGTTCTCTCGACCAAGAAATAAAGTGAGAAACAAACCTATAAAAACTGTTTTGGTTATAACCTGTTGTGCTTTAGTAGGTTCATTATCTAGATATTTATTAACAATAAAATTAGAATTACCACTAACAGTTTCAGCCTTAATTGCTACATTAATAATGCTTTTAATCTTAACCTATACAAAAATGTATATGCCACCTGTTGGAGCAATTACAATACTAAGTATGATAATCCCACAAAGTAGTGTAATAACATATCCACTACAGATATTTGTAGGTAGTGTTGTGATTATCCTATTATCAAGAGTATTCTTTATGTGGAGACAAGATAAAAAATTATATGAAAAAGATTATGAACTAACTGCACATTAAGTTGTGCAGTTTTTTAATTGATTACAATAGTGAAACCATATAATTAAAAGTATCTATTTCCACATTATTATGTTATAATGATAAAAAATAGAGAAAAGAGTTTTTAAGATGGAAAAAGAATTAATTTGTCCTGTATATAAAAAGTGCAATGGTTGTCAGCTAATGAATATGCCATATGAACAACAACTAAGTTGGAAACAAAATAAGGTAGAAAGATGCCTTTCACAATTTTGTAATGTTAAGAAAATTATAGGTATGGATTCACCCTATAATTATAGAAATAAGGTTCAAACTGTGTACCGTACAACAAAAGGTGGCAGAATTATCAGTGGTGTTTTTCAGTCATCAAATAACGGTATTGTTGGTGTGGAGCATTGTTTGTTAAACAGTAAGCGTAGTGACAAGATTGCTATTGCAGTAAAAACAGTTCTAAAGAACCTAAACATTCCTATTTACAACCCTAAAACAGATAAAGGATTTTTCAAAAATATTTTAGTTCGTACTGCTCAGAATACCGGTGAAATTCTGCTAACAGTTGTTACTGCTAAAGGTAAATTCCCTAAAGAAAAAGAGTTTGTCAAAGGTGTTCTTAAACTATTCCCAAAGATTACAACTATTGTCCATAATATAAACCCTAACCCTACAAAAATGAAATTGGGTTCTTATGAAAAGGTGCTTTACGGCAAAGGTACAATTATGGATGTATTATGTGGTTGTAAGTTTGAAATTTCACCAAAGTCATTTTACCAAGTGAATTCACTTCAAACAGAAGTCCTTTACAAAACTGCAATTAAATTTGCTCAGCTTAATAAGGATGATGTTGTACTGGATGCATATTGTGGTATAGGTACAATCGGTCTTGTAGCATCAAAATATGTTAAAAGTGTGGTAGGCGTAGAGGTTAACCCTCAAGCAGTTGAAGATGCTAAGAAGAATAAAGAACTTAATAAGAAGAGTAACATAAATTTCTATTGTAAAGATGCCGGTGAATTTATGACAGAAATGGCAGGTGAAGAAGTAACTTCACCAAATGTTGTTTTTGTTGACCCACCAAGAGCAGGTTGTAGTAGAGAATTCCTTGATTCTCTCTGTGAGCTTTCACCGGATAAAATCGTCTATGTAAGTTGTAACCCTGAAACTTTGGAAAGGGACTTGCATTATCTAACTACAAAAGATTATACCGTTACCAAAATCCAACCGGTGGATATGTTCCCTCATACAAACCACATTGAGACGGTAGTCTTGATGTCAAGGAAAGAAAAATAAATAGCGAAAAGTGGCGTATTTATGGGCTTTTTTGAGATTAGTATGTAGCTCATGAAAGTCCGTGTTTATTATATTGAAACATATCTACTTTAAAAACGGTCGAAGGGTTTAGGCTGTGGATTAGATGTCATAGGTTGTGGCACTAGGATAGATGTTATCTAGGGTGCAAACTCAATTTGAGTGAGTGATTTAGATGTTGTCTAATCCGGCAACTCGACTGTTGGCAATATGTTAGGCAGTGGATTAGATGTTATGGAAGGAGGCTATATCTTGTATGGAAGAAAACTTGGTTCATAGTAGTTTGGATTTCTTAAAAATACTCGAAAAATTTACGCTTGAAAGTAAGCTCTTGGCTTGTCAAAAGTATTCCAGTAGAATAATGACCTGCTCACAAGTAGATATGGTTAAGGCTTACAAAGAAAATATAATGCCTTGGGAAATTGAAGCTTTCGCAGCATATTCTATTGTTTATGATAGAAATGATGCTATTGAAGAACTAGATGGTAAAACGTTCGCTGATACCATCACGCTTATAAGAAGTTATTGGCATAGTGGCTTAACCACGGCGGAAGAGAGTGGTGATTATCCGGAAGCATTTATGATGATATCTGCATTACAGCAATTCCCTGTACAAGGGGCATTCCTTCAAAAGCTATATAGGTATCATTACTTCTTTAATTTTCAAAATGACAAATTAGACATGAGAAAAGTGTTCTTTGATAAGATGGGAGTCAATTACGAACAACTAGAAGAATTTGCTTTTTTAGTGTTTGTTGGGTTTAGTAAAGAAGTTCAAGACGTGATTCCACCTTTTGAATTGCAAAAACTCTTAACAAGAGTTTTTGAAGATAAGGTTGTGTTGCGTCTATTATCCATTGAAAAGGAAGAATATAGGAAACAATTATTCTCTCTCTATGCTGATAATATAATCGACCAGTATTATGGCTTGAAAATTCAATATCTTTATCCATTTATATCGGGACAAGATTTTACTTATGTACCATCACCTTATCTCGTAATAAATGCGGTAACAGAATCGATGTTTAATCGCATAACATTTAGAGATGACGAGCTTCGCAGAGCAATAGGCAAAGAAGTAATTGAAGCCTATTTATATTATATTGTTGGGCAACTTGATACTATTTCATGGATTTCTCCAGAAATTGAATATAAAAACGGGAAAGCTAATTTGCTGACATCTGATGTTATTGCAGCAGAGGGTGATGAGGTTGTTTTTTATGATACGAAAGCAATCACACCTAGCTTAAAACTGAGAAAATTTGATACTGCAGAAATAGAAAAAGATATAAAAATTTATGCTGAAGATGTAATTCAGATTTATAACCAGATTAACAATTATCTGCAAGGATTATTCCAGTTGGATAAGGCATATTCTAAAGAAAACATATATGGTATTGTGGTCGTGTTAGAGGATGCTGTTGTTTCTAGAAAAAAAGTTTACGAAAAAGTGTACGATATCCTTCAAGAAACGGTCACTTTATCTGAAGAGGAGAAAAACTATATTTGTAGCCATATCAAGGTTATTCCTCTTAGAGCTATTGAATGTATGGTTTTACAAAATACTAGTTTATTACCTGAATTAAAAGAGCAGCTTGATAAACCGGAAAGATGGTACGATTATACATATACAGATGCAACAACTAAAAATGGTCTAATTACATCATACGCAAAATACGAACAAGATATAAAAAGTAGAGTTAGTAAGCAAGGATAAAAACAACCCTCTCAACCATTATGGCTGGGAGGGTTTCGTGCGTTAATGCTTATCTTTCTACATCGACCTTAAGTCCGGATTTTAATTCAACGATACAATGGTCAGGATATACAGTGATTTGTTTTAGCCAGCGAACCACAAGTGTTTCATCAAATTCTTTCAGGTCGGTAGTTTGGTCCTTGATAAAGTCTTGTAGCTCTGTAATTCGCTTTAGTTGTTCATCACGCTGTGCAGTATCCATTGTAAACTGTTGACGCTTATCCCTTAATTCAAAAATCTGTTCAGCTATTTCATCGTAAGAGTTCTTGTCGTTTGCTTTTTTAACTAGTTCCTTTTGAAGTTCAATAAGCTTCTTATCAATCTCTTCAGTAGTTTTTTCTGCTGATGCCCTGATGACAGTTGCAATATTTTGTTGAAGTAGTTTCTGGTATTTTGATTTGTTACCAAGTAGCTCGTTTAAAGCAATTACCACAATTTCTTGTAAATCTTTTTCGTGAATGGTCCTTGCATGACATTCAACTCCGGTAGATTCAAGCCTACTAATACAACGCCAAACAACAGTTTTACGACCATGACTATACCAGTGTATTCTTCTATACATTTCATCACATTCACCACAAATAATTTTTTGTGATAAACAGTGGTTAGAGCTGTAACTTCGTTTCTTTCCATTAGCACTGGTTTTTACAACCCTTCTGCGTGCCAATTCCTCTTGAACCATCATAAAGATTTCTTTCGGAATAATGGCCTCATGGTCGTCCTCAACATAATATTGAGGTACAATCCCATTGTTCTTTACTCTTGTTTTGTTAAGAAAATCAGTGGTGTATGTTTTCTGAAGTAGGGCATCACCCATATATTTTTTATTACGCAGAATTTTGTTGATGGTACTGGTCCGCCATTTCTTTTTTCCGGCACCGGTTAAAATACCATCAGCCTCAAGACCAGAGGCTATTTTATCCATGCTGTAACCATTGAGATATTCTCGATAAATTCTTTTTACGACTTCAGCCTGTTCAGGGTCAATTACAAGGTTTCCGTTTTCATCTTTGGTGTAACCAAGAAAACGATTGTGGTTAATTTGAACCTGTCCATTTTGATAACGAAACTGTAATCCCAGTTTAACATTTTGACTTAGTGATTGTGATTCTTGTTGGGCGAGAGAGGCCATAATTGTAATAAGAACCTCTCCTTTTGCGTCCATTGTATTGATTGATTCTTTTTCAAAAAATACCGGAATGTTCTTTTCCTTTAGACGCCTAATATATTTCAAACAGTCCAAAGTGTTTCTAGCAAATCGGCTGATAGACTTTGTGATAACCATATCAATAGTACCGGCCTCACAGTCTTTAATTAGTCGGTTAAATTCTTCTCTATTCTTAGTGTTGGTACCGGAAATACCATCATCAGCATATATTCCGGCAAATTCCCAATCAGGGTTTCTCTTAATATATTCTGTGTAGTGCTCAACTTGTGCTTCATAGCTAGTAGCCTGTAAGTCACTGTCAGTACTAACTCTGCAATATGCTGCTACTCGTAATTTAGGCTTTGTGTCCTTTTTACGATTAGTGTTGCCTATTTTCCTTTTTGCAGGAATAACCATTACATTTCCCATCAAATGACCTCGCTTTCTATAAGGCTATACAAATACTCAGCTTGCTTAATTGGATTATCATAATATTCTGAAATATCTCCAAAATGAAAGAGTATAGGAACCTTTTTCTTTGGCATTTCTTTTGCCTTACAATTTCTTTCAAGTTTTTCTAATCTTCGGTTCAGTTCGTTTTCTACTTCATCAAAGGTTTCTTTATCAATGATAGCAGGATAGAAATCATCACCAAGATAGTGTCTATTTTGCATAATATGTTTTGCACCGGCATGTGATGTGTTGATGCCGGCTTTTTTAGCAGATTTTATAAGTGAAAGTCCACTAAGATAGTTTTTATACAGATTGAGAACTTTAGCTGTGGCTTTTCTATCAATAACTGCAACACCATTTTCTATTTTATAACCAAGTGGTGTATGACCCATCATATTACCTCCTTAAAAGTGAGACCACATTTCATAACAAATCCCACCGAATGTCGGGAATAAACAATAATATGGTCAACAAATCTTTCAAATAAATTTTCACTGTATTCTTTAATCATAGTGTTGTGCTCAGTAAAATAAAGTAGCTTTTCTGCTTCATAATGTCGTGAATTGTCACTATTGATTGTTGAATTAATTACGTCTATGTCCTTTTTGTATTTACTGGACTGAGCAAGAAGTGAATTTGTTTCATTGGTAAATAGAACTTGGTCTATGTAGCCTTGACACAGTAGCTTAGTTAAAACCTCTTGTTGCTCCTTATTCTGTTTAATAAGCTGTTCTAGGTGCTGTATTCTTGCAAAGTCTTTATTGCCGGAAATGTTCTTTAATGCTTCAACATATGGCTTAAGAATAAGATTGTGGCCATAGATTAATTTGTTTAGGACTGTTGCAAAGGCTATCTTTAAGTCATCATCCCTAAGATAAAGCATAGAGCATTTGCTCTTATCTGCTAAATGAGTATTACAACACCAAGCACAATACTTGCTATATGTATTAGTGTGTAATCTTCTTTTAAAGGTATTTCCACATTCACTGCATATGATTTTCCCTGAAAAAGCATATCGGTTTCTATACTTATTATCATTACTAGAGATGTTCTTTTCAGTAGCATGTTGTGAAATTATAGCAGAGGCTAACTTGAAGTCCTCTTTGCTAATAATTGCTTCATGATGATTTTGTATGTAGTACATTTCTTTTTCACCATTATTTATATGTCTATTGAAATACTCATCAGTATAGGTCTTTTGAAAAATAGCGTCACCAATATATGCTTCATTTGAAAGAATTTTCTTAACAGTTGTTTGGTTCCATTTCTTACCTTGCTTTGAAGGTATCCCATCATTGTTTAATTCCTTTGCAATGGCTGTTGTACCTTTACCGGATAAGACATCAGAAAATATCCGCTTTACAACTTCAGCTTGTTCAGGAAAAATTCACATTGTTCCATCGTTATAGCAGTAGCCATAAGGTGGACACATAGTTTTAAATGTTCCATCTCTAAACTGCTTTCTGTTTGACCATTTCTTATTCTCTGAAATAGAAGCTGATTCATCTTCGGCCATTGAACTAAGAATTGTTAGAAATAATTCACTTTCCATTGAACCGGTATTGATGTTTTCCTTTTCAAAGTAAATAGGAATATTAAGATTAAGTAGTTTTCTAACTAGCGCCAAGCAATCAGTTGTGCTTCTTGAAAATCTGCTGATAGATTTTGTGATTATGAAATCTATCCTATTGGCTTCACAATCTTTTATCAAACGCAAAAGTTCAGGTCGTTTATCTTTCTTTGTACCGGTAATACCCTCATCAAAATATATACCGGCAAGTTCCCAGTCACTACGAGAATTAATGTAGCTTTCGTAGTGGCTTTTCTGAGTCTCTAAACTTTCCAGCTGTGCTTCATTACTGGTAGAAACACGACAATAGGTTGCAACTCTTATCTTTTCTTTTTGACTTGGTGCATTTTGTACCTTGTCAATTTTTGTAACCTTTTTCAAAACATACACCTCCTTTCCTTATTGTATATATATCACTCTAAATGCTGAAATAATCAAGTTATTTTTGACATTATTTCTACATAAAAAGGGGAGAAGATTTTACGGTTTAAAAGAGTTAATTTGTTGAATTCTGACAAGGAAATAAGTCCAGAATTTAGCATTAGCTTTGCAACTTCCTGTGCTTTGAAATAATCATAATCATTATGTAAGTCATTGTGGGAGATAGGGGAGAACTCCTTTTTTAAATGCTCAATATTATCTGTTGCTTTTAATACAGACTTGTTTTCAATATTATTCATAGTTACCTCCAGTATATAAATATGCTTTTACTTTTCCACTGGAGATAAGAGTACATTTTGAGCGGATATTTTTAAATTTTGCAAAAAAATATCCCTACCTAACATATTTCAGTTAAGTAGGGATAAATTTAGGTTTTATTCAGTTTTTGATTAAAGGTATGTATTTTTCACTTAATTACAATCTTACACTTTGCTGACTTTTTACTACCATCTTTTGCAGTGGCTGTAATATAGCAAGTGCCTCTTTTCTTTGCGATGACTTTACCCTTGCTATTAACTGTTACAATTCTTGAATTTGAAGATTTCCAAGAAACAGCTTTATTATTTGCATTCTTTGGGTTAACAGTAGCTTTTAGTGTAACTATTTTCTGTTTTGAGTTACCCTTTACTTTTAGTGTTACTGACTTTTTATTTAGCTTAACACTTGTTACAGGTTGTTTTACAGTTACTTTCATAGTTGCATACTTATTGCTACCGTCTAGTGCCATAACTTTAATAGTTGCAGTACCTTTACCTTTTGCAGTAATTTTACCTTGTGAATTTACTACCGCTACCTTTGAGTTAGAAGTTGTCCACTTTAGCTTTTTATTAGTTGTATTTGTCGGTGTCACTGTTACCTTAACAAAATCACTACTTCCATTGTCTAGATTAACTTGACCTTTATTCAAAATTATTTTATTTAACAATACTAATGGGAACACTTGGGTATCAAGTTTTTCGTCACAAATTGCACATTTCTTAACTTTTATTGTTGCTATATTTTTTATTGGTTCATTTACAGTAACCCATTTTATTTTACTATGTGTACATTGACCTAGTATTATATTCACAACGTCATCTAATGTATCAGCAAAAAACTCAAATTTTACATTACCATTTTCATCTGCCTTAACCTGATTAATATAGAGCAATGATTTCTCATTTAATTGGCAAGTTTCCTTATTACCTTTTAGACTAAGTAAAATATAATCTTGGTTTGGAGAGAGACCAGATTTACTAATATAGTTTTTTATTTTAACTTTGTTATCAAAATTAGTTGTATTGCTACTTATTGATGTAAGATTTACTCCAGAATATGTGATATTCTTATTTTTTCTATTTTCAAATAAATAGTTAATATCATTATCTATACATTTAATTTTTATTCCCTGAACTGCAAAATTCTTTAAGGTTTCATAATTAATTTTAATTTTTGCCCATTCGGTAACAGTTCCATTGTAGTAAATAGTTTTTAACTTAGGGCAATTTTCAAATATATTATACCCTATTTTTTCTAGTGTGTTGGGTAATTCAACATAAGTTAATTTTTTACAATTTGCGAAAGCGTGATTGTCTATTTCAGATAGCCCATAATGTATTATTAATGTATTAATTGCAGTACCGTCAAATAAATACCATTTGTTATCAATATTATAGTTTCCGGGACAGTAATTAATACAATTTTCTCTTATTTTACCCGTACCATATATGTTCATCACATAACCACTATCAGAAGAATAAAATGCATTATCCCCACAAGAATTTAAATTAAGAGGAGATTGTGTAATATTTTTGCAACTAAAGTCGTCAAATAAACCTAATTTTTTAGGAAACAATGTTAAAGTTAAACTTAAATAGTCCTGTAAATTAACTGATTTTGATACTGAATTATAATTTGCTAAATTCATTACAGATACTGAGTATTCATCTCGCTTTAAAAATTCGGTAGCAACACCTTTACTGTTAGTTTTTATTATATTTTTTGATGAATTATCTAAACTATTTATATTAATTTTTGTATTATTTATAAGCTTATTATTTTCATTTATTACTACTACCATTAATTTTACTAGATGATTAGGACAAGTTCCAAATCCAAATCCAATATCACTAGATAAATAAAAATCTAATAATTTTATTGATACCTTTAAAAATTTGTACTCATCACTAACTTTGAATCCAAAAACTTCAAAGTTAATACTTACACCAAACTCCAATTCACCATTCATACTACCTTTTTTACAACTTTTACAAAGATGCTTTTCATTTTCTGTATCTTTAGTAGTATCTTCTTTTACAACAATAACGGCTTTTGCTGTGCCATTCACTGATATTTTTACTAAATCGCCTAAAATAGATATACTCGGACTCAATTTTAACCCTGCATAAATTTTAGTAGCAATGTCTAATTTCAACGAAGATTTACTTGGTTTAGAAACATTTATTAATTTACCATCTTGTAAAGCAAAACCTATGGAATTTTCCTGCGTAAAACTAATAGATAATTTTCCTTCTGCTCCAACCACAAAATTTATATCTACACTAATTGCTAGACCTGGTACTGCAGTGGGAAATATAATACTACCGATTTTTGTCTCTTTTTCAAATTTCTTAGATACATCAATTTTAAATGTATTAGAATTCGCAAATGAAAAATGTATTTGTAAATCGTTCAAATTAAGGTAAATTTTAAATGACAACGCACAACTAGTACCAATTTTTGCAGATAAAAATTCACCACTAATACTAAATTCTTTTGAAACACCAATTTTTACTTCAGCATCTGGATCAGAACCAACAGAAATTACATTCTTTTTACTTCTTACCTCACCATCATATGTTACGCCTTCGTTTTTGTTAACATTACTGATTTTTGCATCATCACTTGTTGTTACGGTATTTATTTTAACATATGAAAAAACCTCTTTTAAGTCGGTTTTTTTACCTATAACAGTAGCCTTACTTCCATTAATTTTAATAGAATTCACTTTAACTATTACATATTCGTTGTTATTAAGAAAATAGAAAATGTCATTTGTTTTTAAATTCTTTATTTCATCATTTATATTTGAGAAAGTATATGTATTTTCTTTATCATTTTTTGATATTAGTTTATTTTTAGAATCAACTGATAATTTCTTTGATGAATTCTTAAATACTGCAAAATTATTCTTCTTATCACTATCAAAATTTGCAACTTCATCGTCTTTAAAATCATCTACTGTTTTTGACATAAACTCTTTAAAGTCTTTAGTATATTCTTTTGATTCATATTTATTAGAAATAGGTTTATTATTTGAGTCAAGCATAAACGCATTCACTAAAAAATATTTTGGCATACTAGTTGTATTAATCTTAACATTGATTTTATTTTGATTTATGTTTTTAACTTCAACTATTCCAGATGCAACCATAGAGTTATATGCCTCATCATAAATACCTACGATTATCTTACACACTTGATTATTATTGAAGGAAACAGTCGCAATATTATCCTTAAAACTAATATCTAAAATTGTATTGTCAAAATTATCTTCTATTTCATCGCTAATTTTTTCATTTAATGCATCTGACGTCATCGTTGCAATGCTATTATTATTTCCATTAAAAAATACATTATTAGCAGATATATTTGCTTCCTTATTCACACTTTTGCTTTCTTTTGCTTGTGCAGTAGGTATTAAAACTAATGTGCTTACAAGTATTGATAATAATAATACCACAGATATAATTTTTCTAAATAAATTCATATATTTACCTCCAAAAATATAAATATATACATTTATTTTACCATAATATGACACAAAATTCTATAAAATTATTATACAAATAATGACTAAAATATTTATGCACAATAACAAGCCAAAAAAATATACCCATCAAGGAATCATCCTCAATGGGCATATATAGATACAGATATTTAATTATGTACTAAGCTAAAAGCTGATTAACTCTTTTCTGGACTGCGTTGTAGTCATAACCGGCTTTGGTTAGCTTTGATTTTCTTGCTGAGCCGTTACCCCACTTACCCTGAATAACCTCTCTTGCAATAGTATCAACAGACTTTTTCTTTGATGAGGTTTGTGTATTTGGTTTAGTTGTGGTTGATGTATTAAGGGCCTTTGTAACTTTCTTTGCAACATTACCTAGTCTTGAATATAACCAATCACCCGGACAAGATTTGTTTGCAAACCAACGGTGAACAGTTAGCACCATTTCATCAGACTTTGGCTTGTAACTTAGTGATTTGCTTTTGCTATTAAACCACAGTAGCTTCTTCTTGTTGTATCTCTTGCAGATGTCAATGCAAAGCTTGATTAGCTTGTTGTACACCTTGCTGTTCATTTCATATGGAGAGTAGATTTCACTTGCACATTCAATAGTAATGGACCTCTGGTCGTTTTTATTGCTGGAAGAACACCAGCTACGGTTTTTCTCCTCAACAATAAGTGCTACTCTACCATCCTTGCCAATACCATAGTTGCAACTTGCTTCATAGTTTCTGTCCATAAAGATACTACCTAGTGTTTCTACTGTACATTGACCTACAACACAATGTGGTGTAATTCTGTCGATTTTGTGAGTTCTTAGTCCTGAATGGTTTGGACTTAGTCTTTTGTAATCTACTAGTTTACTGTTTGTGTATTTCATCTATTTATCCTCCTCAGATTTGTTATGTATTTGTTTTAAGATTTCTTTCAGCTTACTAGGAACAGGTAGTCCCAGTGTACTGGCATTTTCAAGAAGTGAAACACCTTCATTTGAAATGTAGAAAAAGATAATTGCTGTTCTAAGTACACTACCTGAACCGATAATGTGAACATCAATAAGGTTAGCTATTCCTACAAGTATGAAAATAACTACCTTCCTACAAATGCCCTTAAAGCCTACCTCACTTGATAGGTTCTTGTTTACTATTGCACACATTACACCTGTAATGTAGTCAAGTACTGCAAAGGCAATTAGTGTGTATAGAAAACCGTCTGCACCTCCTAAAAATGTACCAATGTATCCACCTAATGTAGCAAAGGCTATCTGAATACAGTTCCATGTGTTTTTCATTTTCCTTACTTCCTTTCTGGGTCACTTACTGTTGAAGTGTCACCCCATATTGCAAATATTGAATTAATAAAAGGCTTACCAATTTCATCAATAAGCATCTTTCTGCCTAAGGGTGAATTTGAATAAGCCTTTCTTTCTGTGTTACCTATCTGTTGTTTTGTACCACTGATAGTTATAAACCTCTTTGTAACTATGCTGACACTACTGTTTGTCAGCAAGTCAATGGTTATCTCTTTAGTTATCTTTGTAGCCATAGTACCTCCTTATTTGTATTTATAAATCAAAGTGAATGATATTTCACCTGAACCCATTAATGAATTGTCCATCCGTCTAAGCTCAATAACTGAATGGTTTTCAAGAGTGCTTGTGGATATTGAGAAATAGTCATTATCAATCTTCCCCAGTACCATACTTGATGATATAGAGGATACAGGCAAAGAATAATAAACAACTCTCCAACCATTAATTAAAGGTACTTTGCCACTTAAATAACACATATCACCTATTAATGAATATGTACCACTTAATGAGTATCCTTGACTTTTGTCTGTGTACCAAGCATAATTCTCTCCAACTTGACCTTTTTCTTCCTTTAAGTAATCGGTTTGTGGTGAAATATCAATCCAATCTGTAAAGCCACCTGAACTTTCCGGATACCTAATTAGCATACGGTTACATTCAGGAAAAATTAATAATTGATATGAAGTGTATATTAAGTTAAACCTACCATGTACATCATATTTGTTGATAAACTCCTTAGTTGCACCACCTGCATATACACCATATGCTCTAATCATATCCACATCATCTAAGCTAAAGCTACCATAAAATCGCAAGTAATCATCAGTTAGCTTTTCATATGTAATAGAATGGTCTTGAATATTAGCATTAACTAAAGACCAACTACTCCATTTGTTTTCATTGTAGTTGTAGTTTCTAAAATACACTTCGCCATATCTGGTTAAACGGAATTGACCACCTGTACCATAGGTGTTAATAAGTATCTGATATGAACCGTCAATATACAAATGATAAAGAGTATTCCAATCAGTACATTCATCACAGGTTTCAAGTGTTGAAGAATTAGAATACATATGGCTTACCTTGCTTTTCAGTAGATTATCAACCTCTTTCTTTTTGTACACATCATTAACAATACTATCAAGTTTAGATTGAAAATCATTAAGCTGTTTCTCTATTGTGGTGTTCTTTCCGTCAATTATTGTGTCACCATTAATAACTGACTTTTCAACAATCAGAGTTAATGTTTGAGTGAATAGAATGGACTTTGTTGTTGTACCCTCAATTAGCTTTACATCAATTTTCAGTAGCCCACTATGAGAAGTCATATTGTTTGTAATAGGAATGATAATCCTTGAGTCTTTAATAGAGCCTACTTTGTTTTGTTCAGCAAGAATGTTGTTAATTACTGCATCATACATTACTGCTTTTCCGGTTAAATTTACACTTTTACTATCATTGGTTAATGTAATAACTAGGTTAATACTGTTTTGGTCACCTTGATGAATTGTAATAGTTTTCATAGGTATTATTCTGTTTAAGTCAAGTTCAATATTCTTTTCAACAACCATTTCTTTACCTCCTTTTATTAAGTATTAAATCTGCAACAGTAACCTTGCTTTCACCAACAACTAACTTTTCCCATCTTTCATTAAGTGAATCATAGGTTACTTCAGTTATCTTTGCAGTAGCCTTTGTTCCTATGTTATCAAGTATAACTGTAACTGTGTCACATAGCCCTAGGTTAGACATCTGTTGAAGTTCTGACTTAAGAGTTACATCAATACTAACCTTTAGCGAGCCTAGGTTGTTTTTCTTTCCATAGGACTTTGCATATTTTGTCATAGCATTCTTTACTGCGTCATATTTGTATCCTTGCTTACCTACTGAATATCTATCAAGGAACGATGTACAGTCAAGCATATATACCTTGTCAGTTGTACAGCTATGGTTTTCAATTTCAAATATAGGTGCAAAGAAGTTTATCTTGTGGTCACCTAAGGACACCTTACCATATGGCAAAATATGAGAATAGGTTTCCTCACAATTTTCACTTTGTGTAAAGTCAGAAATATTGCTACCATATCTTAAGATATAGTCCTGTGCTTTACCTCTGCTTTTCAGTAAATGAATGTTGAAATTATCAAAGTGATATTCACCACCCCATACATCAAGAAAGCTACCTTCCTTTCCACCTAAGATATTACCCAGTGTTTCCGGTGTACTTATTCCCAGTGTAAAATCATTTGATGATGTAATATCAGAGATAAAATTAAAAGGAACAGTTGTAGTAATATAGTCCTTTTGAAGTTTGTCCCATACTTCCTTAGGTGTACCCTTAATTGAAAGCAAATCACCGTCATATGCCATATCACCCTCAGAGCAATACTGAAAGCAATAGCTCTTTATGTGCTTACACTCAACCTTAATAATACCGTTAGTACCTCTTTCTGTTGACTGTATTTCAAAGTACTGCACATCATCAAAGGGATTAGCCTTTGCACAAATTATTCTTTGAGATAAAAGAAGGTTTGCACAATCATCATTTACTGTTGTTTCAAGTGACAAGGTGTATGAGCCATTCCTACATTCTGTCACTTCACATTTTGTACAACAGTTTAAGTTACCTAAAAAATAGTTCGTATTAATAAGTGATGGGACAATTTTTGAATATAGCCTAGGTGTCAATACAAGCACCTCCAATTAGGAAAAATTGAAACCTTTTCTGTTTCTTTTGATAGTACAGCTTTAAATATTGTTGTACCTTTACTGATAGGCTTAGGTATTGGCACATCAACATATTTGTATATTTCTCCACCGGGAGAATGAACCACTGCTCTTTGCTCCTCAATATCAATATCAAGAATATTATGAGTAGGTTTAAAGTTAATACCTGCTTTTGAATAAGTCTTAGTTTCACCATTTGAAGTAAAGGAGAAATTAACCTTAGTTGTACCGATTGTACTATGAGGGTCAGTAGCAAAGTAATAACGAATAGTAGGACAAGCAGATGAAGGGAAAGGATTGTTAAGAACCACACCTTTATCTGCAAGAAGTGTACTATCTAATTTTTCTTCATTTAAAGAAGATTTCAATTTCCAATATGGCTTTCTTGAAAACTTTAACACTGCAGTAAACATAGTTCTTAAGTTCTTTGTAACCTCATCAAGATTTAAAAGAACTGCTTTTGTTACCATACCCTCATGGTCAGTATCTTCAAAATCTTGATACCCTTGCAAATATGCAAAGTGCTTTATTAGGTTCTTTGCTTTTTCTTGCACTGTTGAAATTCTGTTACCTACAAGGGCAACTGTTCTTGTAAACTCAACATTGCAGTATCTACCGTTATCTATACAATCACTACCGTCTTTATTTGGAATATCAATTAGTGTTACATCCTTACTGGCTATTTCTATTGGTGGTACTTCAGTACAGACACCACCAAATTCAGAAAGCCAAACATCACCAAACTTAAAGTTGTATTTACTCATTAAGCATAAGCACCACCCTTTATCATAATGTCATTAACAATTACTGATGACACCCTATGTGCCACAGTATCAATATCCATTTCCTTATTCCTTGATGACAAAGCTTCAACAGAAGTATCATTCTTATCAAACTGAGAGGATACTAGCTTCATTTCTGAGCCTAATACCCTAAAGTTTCTATTAATATCAGCTAGGGCATTTTTAAAGTCCTTTTCACCCTCAACACCTAGCTTTATTCCCATATTATCAGCCATATATTCACCTCCTTTATGGCATAAAAAAAGAGCCTATTGGCTCAAAAGTGTATTAAAAAAGGAGCAACCTTTTGGTTACTCCTTAAATATTATTATTCATCACACTAATGTACTATACCAGGTATTTCTCCAATGGCCTTTCCCTCTGCATCTTTAACACCAGAATTTAAAAGTATTAGACCATATGCACTCTTTCCACAATTACTATTTTTGGATCCAAGTTCCTCTTCTATTAATTGTTCTGCTTCGAAAAGTGTGTTGCACTCACGCACAACAGGCTCAATCTCTTGCGTACCATTATATTCTCCATAATAATAACCAGCCCAAAATTTACGATTATCATCAACCTTAATAATACAAGTTTTTTCCATAAATTTATAAATTAATTCTGTTCGTCCTGGGATGATATATCCATAATCTATTAGGTACTCTGTCAACTCTTTACCCTTAAGTTTTTTTACGTACATTTTTGGTACTATGGCACTTTTGCCCAATGGCATTAATATAACATTATTAATGTATTTTCTGTATTTATAAAAGAATTTACAAATATAAGAATTTTCGTCTCTATCTACATCATCCATTGTTTCACGAATTACACCCATTACTTCTTTATGGTTTTCATAAATTTTCTTAGATAAATCCTTATTTTCTTCTGCCATCACAAAATCAGATAAAGGATTAGTAATATCAAGTTCATATTGTTTCAAAACAATTTTTGTATCATCCAGTTTCAATTCGTCACACTTTTCATATGCTGGTTTAACCACTGTATCAAGTAATTCTTGATATGTAATGTGGATAAAATTTTCATTGTTTACAAAAGTATATGGACTTGCCTTTAAAAGTACATAAACCCTTTGATGACCTCTATACTCCTTTTCACAGTAACCCAAATATAAGTCAGACTGTGCTACACCACCATTGATTGTTTCACTGGCTTTAATCTTATTTTCTATAACTAAAATTAAAGATTTACTTTTACCAAAAATGTCAATTCGACCTTTTTGATTTGAACCGTTCATTGAGAGTTCAGTTTCAAACTCCATATTCTTAATATCTGTTTTGTCAATAGTAAGTTTTTCATTCTTACTTTCAATTAATTCCAAAAACTTTACTAATGCAAATTCACCTAGTCTGTGATTACCTTTAGGGTTAAGTAACCAGCACACAAAACTACTGTGCCATTCTTCTCTTCTTTTATCTCCCATTATGGTAAAACAATTTGGTGTTTCGTATAGCTTTCTTAAATATTCAAAGTCACTATCATTTTCCAATGCATTGAGCATATCTTTGATTTCAGTATCACTTATTCTTGACATATTCATCGCTCCTATATATCTTTTCTAAATACTATATCACACAAAAGAAAAATATTCAACAAAATTCAAACTCCAAAAGGAATAACATCATCAATAGTAATCTCTCTTTTAGGTTTTGCTATGCCGTTATACTGTCTATGACATTCCCACAGGTCAAGCAAAAGGCCAAAGGGCATTAGCCACACCTCATCCTGAGTAAGATTTAGGTGTGCTAAGCCATAATAAAGAAGTCGGGTAAACAGTTCATCATCTGCTACCCGACTATTTGTTTTTTTGAGTCAGTTTCACTTTCAACATTTCTTGTTGTACCTTTGTTTAGTGCCTCAGATATACTTTCCTTGTAATCACCAAGCTCACTGGGAGAGGTTAGTAGCTCCACCATTTCCTCAGTTAGTAGCTCCTTTTTATTCTCAGTATTCTTTAGGTTGTGAATTAAGATACTTTGATTTGCAAGTAGTGTAATTAACCATACAATCTCATCAATAGCTTCAGCAAAATCTTCAGATGTCAACAGCTGTTCACCTAAGTTTTCAAGGCCACCATATCTCTTAGCTATTTCTTTTGTTGCTTTTGTAGTTAGCAAAAGCTCATATTCCTTACCACCAATATTAATTACTGATGAGCGTTCATTTTCCATATTAATTCTCCTTACTTAGATGGTGATGTATATGTAGGTTCATACACATTCTTGTACCAATTTGTAATAGTATCATTAGATACATTGTTTTCACCCTCAGTAACCTCAGCCTTCCAAGGGTGGTTGTTGTTTCCGTCAACCTTGTTTCTTCTCATAATTGTACCCTCAATAGTAGGTGTTGAGAATGTAATACTGTCACCCTTAGTTGCAAGACTGGTAGCAGGAATACCGAACTTAACTCGATAGAACCAGAAGTATTTGTACTTGCCATTTCTTATTATCTGTGCATATGCGTTACCCCACAAAAGCAAATGAGTCATCAATGTTTCTCTAAAGATAAAGGAAGTCATTTCCTTATTTGGTTCATCGTGTAATAGGAAATATAACGGGTGGTCAATTGCTTTTTCCTTACTACCCGAATTACCCCATTTGTATAAATGAAGTGGTAACCCTGTTACTGCTTCTGAAAGTATTCTCACACAAGCATAAACAGCAGTCATTTGCATTGCACTTCTTTCAGTTACACATTTTCCTGAACTACTTTGACCATAGAAAAATCTGTAGCTACTTCCCGATGTGGAGTTTCTTGGCTTGTCCCTTGAACGGAATAACCCACTTAAAAGTTTCATAAATAACAAGTCCTTTCATTAAATAAATAATAAAATTTTGTTTATAATATATTGTAAATACTTGCATTTGCAAGTAAATGAAAGTATAATAAAGTAAAGGAGGCGATACTATGGCAAATACATCAGCCGTATATGCAAGAATAGATACTGACTTAAAAACAAATGCAGAGGAGATTTTATCTAAGCTGGGAATTTCTCCGTCAAGTGCAATTCAAATGCTTTATAGTCAGATTATATTAAAAAATGGACTACCATTTGATTTGCGACTTCCTACTGAAAAGCCTTTAGCCTTAGGTTCAATGAGTAAAGAACAGATAGATACTGAGCTTCAAAAGGGTATGGACTCTATCAAAGCAGGGAAGGTGTATTCTGCAAATGAAGTTGATGAGGCACTTGCAAAGGAATTTGATTGATTTGAAAATTATTATAACTTAACGGAGTTTTTGTATATGCAAAGGCTCCGTTTTTATTTTGACTAAAAGAAAAGTACCTGTTAATTAACAGATACTTTAGCTTAATTATATATTTTTTCCCTTAATTTATAGGCTATTTAAAGGGAAAGACCGATTTATGAAGGGAAAATATACTAAATCATCATATAAACAACAACCCTCTATCATCATAAACTGAAGCACCGTTATCATTTCCACAGCGAATTGCTCGGTCAAGTGCCATAATTGTGGCTATTGCACCGTCAATCTTCTCTGTGGATTTTTCTTTATCTGCCTTTATGTTTCCTGCCGGGTCTGTTCTGACATATATATTATCCATATTCCAACGAAGAACAGGGTGATTGCCATGTGCTATTCTCTGTTCAAGGGTTAGTTTCATAAGCTCCTTTGTTGGTGGTGACATATCCTTAAAGCCTTGTCCAAAGGGTACAACTGTAAAGCCCATATTTTCTAGGTTTTGAACCATCTGTACAGCACCCCATCTATCAAAGGCAATCTCTCTAATATTGAACTTCTCACCAAGCTTTTCTATGAACCTTTCAATGTATCCATAGTGTATAACATTACCCTCAGTTGTCTTTACATATCCTTCCTTTTCCCATATATCATATGGCACATGGTCTCTCCTTACTCTAACTACAAGTGTATCTTCCGGTAACCAAAAGTATGGAAGTATGATGTACTTGTCATCCTCATCAAGTGGTGGAAATACAAGTACAAATGCTGTCATATCTGTGGTGCTTGATAGGTCAAGTCCACCATAGCAAACTCTACTATACAGTTCATCCTCATTGATTTTGTACCCACACATATCCCACTTATCCATAGGCATCCACCTAACACTTTGCTTAACCCATTGATTAAGTCTAAGCTGTCTGAAAGCATTTTCCTCAGCAGGGTTTTGCTTTGCTGATTCACAAGCACTTTTTACCTTATCAATACCAACAGTTATTCCAAGTGAAGGGTTAGCCTTTTTCCATACCTTAGGACTAGTCCAGTCATCACCCTCATCAGCACCATATATTACCGAATAAAAGGTCGGGTCAATCTTTCTACCCTTATCAATATCAAGTGCCTTTTGGTGTATTTCATAGCATATAGAATTTGTATCATTACCAGCCGTTGTAATTAGGAAATAAAGAGGTTGCATTCTTGCGTCCCCAGAGCCTTGAGTCATAACATCATACAGCTTTCTATTTGGCTGTGTATGAAGCTCATCAAAGATTACTCCATGAGTATTGAACCCATGCTTGTTAGCTACATCAGCAGAAAGAACCTGATAAAAGCTATTTGTAGGCTTGTAAATCAGTTTCTTTTGCGACTCAAGAATTTTAACTCTTTTTGAAAGTGCCGGACAGAACCTAACCATATCAACTGCAACATCAAATACAATCTTTGCTTGGTTTCTATCAGCAGCACAACCATACACTTCAGCTCTTTCTTCACCGTCACCACAAAGAAGAAGTAATGCAACACCTGCTGCCAGCTCTGATTTGCCTTGCTTTTTGGTATTTCAATGTAGGCTGTATTAAATTGACGATAACCATTAGGCTTTAATGTACCAAAAATATCTCTTATGATTTTCTCTTGCCAATCAATTAAGTCAAAGGGTTTACCTGCCCAAGTACCTTTTGTGTGACAAAGGCTTTCAATAAATGCAACTGCATAGTCTGCACTTTCTTTATCATAGTATGAGCCCTTTGCTATAAACTTTGTTGGCTTGTAGTTCTTTAGCTTTCTCAATTAATCACCTCCAAAAGGGTAAAGAAAAAGCACCAACATTTCTGTTAGTGCTAAATTCATATTCGATAGTCTATACCTTTGCGTTATGAATAACCCCAAGTATTTTATCCTGCTCCACTTTATCAACACCAATGCTTTCTAAAGCCTCTCTTGTGCCACAGTCGGGACAGATAACTGTAAGGTTATCCACCCTTGAAACTGCACCACGACCTTTGTATTCTTTTACACACTTAGCGCAAGTATTAATTGTCATTTCATTAGTTTTCATCACTGCACATCTCCATTGATTTTTTGTAGGCATTGATAAGAATATTCTTATCAAAGTAAAAGGTGTCATACCCATCAATACAGGTTTTCATATAATAAATGCTAGGAACTCCAATAGGGTTTTCTTCGTGCATAATATATACGAAGGCATTAACAGTTCGTCTTTTGCCGGTTCGTATTCCTTTGTACTGAAGTTTCATTTCCTTTTTGTAGTAGAAAATTGGATAACCCTCATATCTATCAAGGGACTTTTCATCACTTTCAGTTACCTCCCAAATCACAACCGGAACAGTGCTACCTTCCTTTTTCTCAATAGTTAGGTATGAACCTGTCTTGCTACCCTTGAACAGTAGTTCATAGTTCTTTAACTTTGTAGTGCCAAGAATAGTTGCTCCCGGACACCTCATTTTCATTTGCTTAACATTTAGGTTACTTCCATATGCAATGTAATATCTTTTCATTTGTAAATCAATCCTTTCTGAAGAATAGTTCTTCTACCACCTTAAGGCTAACCCTATCTCTAAGGTTAGCCGTTTATTAAGTTTTTCCTTAGGCTGTTCTGCCGTTTCTGAAGGCTGTGTCCCCAGAAAGTCTGTTGGTGAATACATTTCTTGCTGTTTTAAATTCGTCCCCTACAAAGCCAAGTCTTAAAAGCCAAGTTCTCATTGCGTATTTAGGATTTTCTGTTTGCTGTGGCTTTGGACTTGCTGTCTTTACTGCCTTTGCCATTTGGCTAAGTGCTAAGCAAAGCTGAATGTAGCTTTTAAGTTGTCCTGCGTGAAGTCCGTTTTGCTTTCCGTTTGCCGGTTTGTCAAATTGGAAAAGTCTAAATTCAACTGTGCCTTTAGTGAAGGTTGCGTGTAGGTTAAGCATATGGTATCGGCTATCGTTGTAATGTTGGTGTCTATCGTAAATTGAATTGTGACTTTCATACCATACATTTGCAAGGTCTGACATTGTTCTAGGCTTTACTTTATTTACCTTTTCCAAGAACCTTGTGTCAACTGTTTTGCAGTAGCTGTTAACTCGTCCGTTGTCAATGTTCAATGCGTCTATTAAAAGTCTTTCATGACTTGCCATAATGTTTGCTAGGTTTCTTAGTGTTTGTGGTGTGTGGCCTTTTGCTCCGATGTGAATGTGAACACCACAGCCCCTTGTTGAGTCGCTTTTTGCTCCGGCCTTTCTTAAAATTCTTACAACCTCTTGTAAAAGCTCAATGTCGTTGTAGCTTAGGATTGGTGTTACCATTTCGCATTTCTGAATGTCTGTTCCTCGAATGCTTACGTCCTTTTGGAATTTCCATTCTCTGCCTTGGCTGTCCCAAGCTGACCAAGTGCTATAACCGTTTCGGTATGCTGTGTCCTCAAATTGTCCTGTTCCAAAAAACTCGGCTACAAGCTTTGAAGCCTTTCTTCTTGTAATGTTGTTCATTTCAATTTCAACACCGATTGTCTGTTTTTTCATTTCTGTGATTTGCTTAGCTGTTTTTGTATTCATAATTATGCTCCTTAAAGTTTGTTGTTTCCCCTTTTGGTATACACATATTCGCTCTTTTTGGAGTATTTATCAATACTATTACTACACAAAGATATACACTATATATTGTGTATATGTGTTATGTATTTCTATATCTTGCGTATCACATCAATACCATAAACAACATTAAGACTAGAACCATTGTCCCAGTTTACAAGGATATTACCCATATCATCAACACCCCTAACAGTACCCTTTGTACCAATAGGTGGAGCCTGAAAATCGTCCATTGTGACAAGTTCAATTCTAGTTCCAACTTGATAACTTTTTCTTAACATTTCGATAACTTCTCTTTTAGGTATGTTCATATATATATTACCTCCTTAATATCAGTACTATATATCACTCTAAATGAGATAATTAGCAATACCATTTATGCACAAAGTTTTTACTGATTTTTTGTTTCAACCTCTTTTACAAGGTCGGCATATGGAATTTTCTTACCATTCCTAATTACATACACATTATCCATATCACCGGTATCTTCAACATATCGTCTAAGGATAACTGACGCATACTTTTCATCAAGCTCCATTGTGTAGCAGATACGGTTCATTTTCTCACAAGCCATAAGTGTTGAACCACTGCCACCAAAGGTATCAATTATAACAGCATTTTCTTGAGTTGAATTGCTGATAGGGTAGCTTAACAAATCAAGTGGTTTTGATGTTGGGTGATTTGAATTTTTCTTAGGCTTATCAAAGTTCCAAATTGTAGTTTGCTTTCTGTCAGAATACCATCTATGTTTACCATTCTGCATAAAGCCATAGAGTACAGGTTCGTGTTGCCACTGATAATCTGACCTACCTAGCACAAGTGAATTTTTCACCCATATACAACACCCTGCCAAATGAAAACCACTATCAACAAATGCTTTCCTAAAGTTAAGGCCTTCTGTATCTGCGTGAAAAACATATGCTGAACCACCTTTCTCTAAATGGTCAGCCATATTTTTAAAGGCAGAAAGTAGGAAGTTGTAGAACTCATCATTTTTCATACTGTCATTTTCAATAGTCAAGCCTGATGAACTTTTGAAGGATACACCATATGGTGGGTCAGTAAGTATTAGGTTCCCTTTTGTGTCACCCATAAGAGTCTGTACATCTTCCTTAGATGTTGCATCACCACACATTAGTCTGTGTTTACCAACTGTCCACACATCACCCTTTTCAACGAATGATGCCTTTTCTAGTGCAGAGGATAAATCAAAGTTATCATCTTCTACTTTGCCTTTACTATCATCACCAAATAAATCTAGCAATTCACTTTCATCAAAGCCGGTAAAGGATAAATCAAAGTCCTCATCCTTTAGTGACTCAATCTCTATTTTTAACAGTTCTTCATCCCAATCGGCATCAAGGGCCATACGGTTATCTGCAATTATGTATGCTTTCTTTTGTGCATCTGTTAGGTAATCAACAAACACACAAGGCGCCTTATCAATACCTTCTTCTTGTGAAGCAAGTATTCTACCATGACCTGCAATTACATTGTAATCTCTATCAATGATTACAGGATTGATAAAGCCAAATTCTCTAATTGAAGCCCTTAGCTTATTAATCTGTTCCTTTGAGTGAGTTCTGGCATTATTCACATATGGAATTAATTTATCCACATCAACTAAATTCATTTCAGATACTTTATTCATACTGCATTTTCCTTTCTTCCATCAAAACACAAAAGCCTTTCTTTGCACCAACCAAATCACCATTCAGTGCCTGTCCTCTCAAGGTTAAAAGTTCTTGTCGTTTCAACTGATATTTATATTTTTTAAGTGTTTTCAAAAATTGTGTTAATTCTTTTTGTTTACTCATTTATTCTCCCTTGCTCTCAGTAATCTTTCCATTAAATCATTTTGTGGAGTTGTATTTTCATAATCGGTAGTACAGTTTTCCTTTACAATCTGGAATATTTCATTCCACAGTCTTACAGCCTGATTCATATAGTTAATGCCGATATTGATAAATGGTGAAGGTATAGGCTTATTAGTAGTTGGGTGTTTAGAAAGAAAACCTAACTTGCTAGTCATTTCTTCACACTGTATCCATCTTGCACTAGCCATTGCATATCGTTCCAGTAGTTGAGGTGATACCTTACCTGCACAACCTATCTTTCTCAGCCACTGCCATGTTTCTGTATATATGTCACCTGCTTGTAAGGTGCTACCGTCTCTCTGTTCTGCTGAAAGGAAATCGTGTGGCTTTGGCATTGTTACACCCTCAATTTCCGGTATATCAAGAACCTTTAAATTACTACTACCATTTTTCAGCTTGTCCTTGACTGAGGTTTTCTTTCGTCCTGCACCTGCTCTTGCACCACCTCGGCCACCTATGTTATTTGATTTTGTTGGCATTTTATCACCATCCTTTATTTGAAATTTTTAATCTATAATAAAAAGCAACACAAAGCATAAATTTATGTTGACAATGTAAAATATTGTGAATATAATGTAATTAAGAAGATATACTATTATTGTATATATTGTTAGGAGGTATTATTTATGGCTACAACTAATATTAATGTTCGAGTAGATACAGAGCTTAAAAAGTCTGCTGAAAATTTATTTGATGACCTTGGACTGAATATGACTACTGCTATTACTATGTTTCTAAAAAGTGCAGTTAGCAATGATGGTATTCCATTTGAAGTAAAACGCAAAGCACCGAATAAAGAAACAAAATTAGCACTGGCAGAATATGAGGAAATGAAAAATCATCCGGAAAATTATAAAAGATACGGTTCTTTTGATGAAGTGCTAGATGAGGTTTTGGAAGATGCTTAGTATAGTAATTTCAAATCAATTCAAAAAAGACTTAAAATTAGCAAAAAAGCGTGGACTCAAAATCAATCATCTAAAAGAAGTTATTGATACTTTGGCTAATAGCGAACCATTAAATGAAAAATATCGTGACCATAATCTTAGTGGGGAATATAGTGGCTTTCGTGAATGTCACATTGAGCCGGATTGGCTATTGATTTATCGAGTAGAGAATAGGGAACTAGAGCTTTTCTTATTCCGTACAGGTTCACATTCTGATTTATTTTAATAATTATGAGCAGGAATTTCTTTTGATTTTCCTGCTCTTTTTATTACCCTTTTGAATTGAGTATTTTTTTACACGAAAGCCCACAACCTTGTCCATAAAAATATTTTGCAGAGATTTTATACCCCCACCCTTAAGAAATAATTATCTGTCACCAATTTGATAATGAATTTTATTGTGACAAGATTTACATAGACTCATCAAGTTACCGGCTGAATGAGTACCACCTTGAGAAACAGGTTTAATGTGGTGTACCTCTTCGGTGGGTGTAACCTTACCTTCCTTTAGGCACTGCTCACACAGTGGGTGGCTCTGTACATACCTTTCACGAACCTTTCTCCAAGCTCTACCGTACTTCTTGTTGGTGTCCTTTGGTCTTGAAAAGCTGTTGTACCTTTTGTCTGTTAGTCTTTTGTGTTCTTCACAATACCTACCCTCACACAGCTTGTTACAGTTAGGATAAGCACAGGGTTGCTTAGGTTTGCGTGGCATTCTTTTCTCCTTTCAGGCATAAGAAAAGCCCTTACAGTTTAACTGCAAAGGCTCTCTAAATTCTCTTTGTCTATTATAATAATATCACACTTGGGTACTCTCATTCTATCACATTTACTCTCATCTTTTTGTTTGGTACAAGAAAAGCCTTTACAGACTAACTGCAAAGGCTCTCTTAATTCTCTTTGTCTATTATAATAATATCACATTAGGATACTCTCATTCCATCACATTTACTCTCATCTTTACTTGGAATTACAATTTCTTTCAATGCTTTGCTATGCATACGGTGTATGTGCTGAATGGAAAAGTTCATATCAACTGCAATCTGCTCCCAACTAGTAAAGCAAAGGTATCTTTTCTCAAGAATGTTTTGATACTCAGAATTAGGTACGCTTTTAATCACACCGGTGATTTCTCTTTTTAAATCAACAAGCTCATCAATATCTTGGTTGATTTCTTCTTGCAAATCAACAATCTTACAAATTGCGTCAGCCATTGAAGAATTGCTACTACCTTTACTACTTGGCATACCGGAAATAGTTGAAGTACACTTCTTTGCTAAATCATTTAGGCTAGACACCTGTTGTATCTTTGAGTTTATCCTATCATCAAGATACCTTGCTTGGCTTAAGTATTCTTTTGCTGTCATGCTACCATCTCCTTTTTAACCATTTTTAAAACTCTATTCATCAAGTATTCTCCATCTAAATCAGTTAGGGTACTAAACCAACCGGAAAGGAAAAACTCTTGAAGTTCTTTCAAGTTCTTTATGTGTTCAGTATTACTTGGATACCTTAAGTTTCCTACCAAGGCTATTCTAAAATCCTTCACTGCCTGTTCAATAATTGCATTTGCTAATTCTTCATATGGGTTCATAATTACCTCCACACATCTACTTCAAATTTGCCTTTACAGCCTCAATCAAATCTTCTTGTGTTTTATTCTTTCGTTCAAGAGCCTTTAGTATTTGCTCATCAATACTACCTTTTGTCACAATATGCTGTATAACAACAGTGTTCTTCTGACCTTGTCGATAGAGCCTTCCATTTGTTTGCTGATAAAGTTCAAGTGACCATGTTAAACCAAACCACACAAGGGTTGAACCACCTTGTTGAAGATTTAGTCCATGTCCTGCACTAACAGGGTGAATAAGAGCTACTGAAATTTTTCCTTTATTCCAATCGGCAATATCCTTACCGGTTTTGATTTCTCTAACATCAAATCTCTTTTTAATTCGTTGTAAATCGTGCTTATACCAATAGGCAACTAAAAGAGGCTTACCATTCATACTTTCAATAATGTCCTCTAGTGCATCAAGCTTACGGCTATGTATTTCAACAATATTTTGCTCATCATCATAAACTGCACCATTAGCAAACTGACTTAACTTATTTGAAAGTGAACCTGCATTTGATACTGTGATTTCACCATCCTTGATTTCACAAATCAAATTTTTCTTCATTTCGTCATATTGCTTTTTCTCATCTTCTGACATTTCAACTTGATAATTGCTTATTACAAGTTCCGGCATTTTTAAATATTCACTTGCTTTCATTGAAACCGTTATATCGGATATTCTTTCATATATACTATCTTCAGCATTAGGTAAAGGCTTGTATGAATACACAATAGCTCCATTTGTTTTATCCGGCTTAAAATATGTGTTTCTATACTGACCTATGAAATATCCAAGTCTTTCTCCTAAATCAAGGACTTTGAACTCTGCAAATAGGTCCATTAGTCCATTTGATGATGGAGTACCTGTTAAACCAACAATTCTTTTAACCTTTGGTCTTATTTTCATAAGGCTTTTAAATCTTTTAGACTGATGATTTTTAAATGATGACAACTCATCAATCACAACCATATCAAAGTCAAATTTATATTCACTTTTGTTTACAAGCCAATCTATATTCTCTCTGTTTATTATGTAAATATCGGCTTTTTCATTTAGTGCAGATATTCTTTCCTTTTCAGTACCAACAACTATTGAATACTTAATGTTTCTTAAGTGGTCCCACTTTTTGATTTCATCACACCAAGTATTTCTTGCTACTCTTAGTGGTGCTATCACAAGAACCTTTATTACTTCAAAGCTATCGAATAGAAGTTCATTTACTGCTGTAAGGGTGATACTTGTTTTTCCTAAACCCATATCTAAAAACAAAGCAGAAATAGGGTGTGATTCTATGAACTTAATTGCATATTCTTGATAACTATGTGTATTGTATTTCATCAACCACACCTCCAATTTGATTTACATCATCAATAACATAAACTTTAAAGCCTAGCCTTCTTAACATTCTGTGTCTTGACTTTTGTAAAGGTCTAGGTTTTTTCTTTGGTGACTTAAGTTCCACCATACCAAACTTTCCATCAGGTAGAAACACTAGACGGTCGGGCATTCCATCAAAACCCTGACACACCCATTTAAGACACACACCACCACGCCTTTTTATCTCGTCAACTAATTTTCTTTCAATATATTTTTCTCTCATCTTTATTACCTCTCATCAGGGGATATTTTCTAAAGGGACAGTCTATGCAGTCAGTTCTTAAACTCTCTATATATAATATTTTTTATTACATATAGGACTTTTATATATAGAGTGTATAGACTGTCCCTAATACAGATTTAAAAACAGAAATAGTTTTAGTTTAGACTGTCTTGACTGTCCCTTTCTATAATTTTTAAGAACTACTTTTAGAATTGACTGTCACGACATTACTTAAAGATATGAAACACTTTATGTTTTAACTGTATTGACTGTCCTTTACTCTAAAAAGTCTTGTCCATCTTTTAACTTCAAACCTACTATTAATCTTTTATTATTAGACTTTCTTCTAAAGAAACCTAGTTTTTCAAGGCTTCCATAAAAGTCGGATGTACTTCTGACGAACTCTCCACACTGAATACAGGTTATTCTATATTGCTGATAAAGCTCACCGGACTTTTGAGTGTATGACGGGTCAATATCACAATGTTCCTCTAAAAAATGACCTAGCCAGTCATTGTTTTCTCGATACTCATTAATAGCCTCAACCACAACCTTAGGTTCTGTAAACTTGAATTCCTTTTTATATGCCATTTCAGCACCCTCAATTATCCACTTCATTATGGCTTGTCCTGCATTTTCAAAAAGGTAATCGGAGTAGTTTTTAATATCTGAATTACCGGTTATCTTTGCATTAAAGGGAATGACAATAAGTCTTCGCCATGTACCGTCATCATTTGCTGACACCTTAGGTAAGTGGTTAGTGTACAAAACTAAAGTATGTGATGGGTCAAAATGAAATGGGTCTTTATACTTTTTCTCAGCCTCAATAGGGTCAACACTACAAAGCTGTTTTACCATACCGGTGTTAAGACGAGTTCCTTCTTCAAGCTCTGAAGCTATGATTAGTCTTTTACCCTTAAGCTCTGCCATTTCTGGTTTAACATTTCTCTTGCAGTTCATTGTTAATGCTTCAGCTGAGATTTTGCCTGAGTAGTGACCGAGAACTCTTGCTATGGTGTTCCAAAAAGTAGATTTACCATTTGCACCTCCACCATAGGCTATTATCAAATGCTCTGCATACACTTTACCGATAGCTGACATTCCAACGATTTCCTGAACATACTGTATTAACTCCTTGTCATTACAGAAGAATGTGTTTAGTGTATCTAGCCAAAGATCCATACCATCATCCCCAGGTGAACACTTAGTAACCTTTGTAATAAGGTCATCAGGGTCATGGGTATGGCCACCATTCATTCCTTTTGTTAAGTCATATGTGTATGTAGGAGTGTTAAGCAGTTCTGCGTCATAATCAAGTTCGGATACATCTATTGCTAACATTGGTTTTACTGCATTTTGTGTGTTGACAATGTTTTTGTAATTCCTATATTTCATAACAAACTTATGGTAGTCCTTTGCACTAAGGTAAGCATTTAAAAGTCTCATATTTGATGATGATATTGACTTTTCAAGTGCCTTTCCTCCTGAGCTGATAAGCTCCTTCGTTACACCTGTTGAAATGAGTGCTTCCTCTGCATTTTTCACTGACTCCTTTGCGTCAGCAAGTTGCAAATCAAGAAAGTCCTCTGTTACACCTATTGCTTTCTGTGTATCCTCGTGCCAACAATCCCCACAATATGTTAGGAAGCCTGTGGCATTTGTATATCTAAGGCAATCAGCTTTTTCTCTAGCCAGAACCTTTGCTTCACCAATATCAGAATAATCCTCAGGCTTTAGACCACCTTTTCCAAAATCGTCATTGAATTTTTCAGGTGGGATATACCCATCTTGACCTTGTATTTTCTTAACAAACTTCAAAGCACTATTCCATATGGCATCAAGTTCTAATTTTAAAAGTGGTGGTTCACATTTATCAGCTCGTTCCATATATAGCTGATGAGCCTTATCTGTATCACCGAACTTCTTAAGAACTCTTCCTGCAAAATGTGACATTGTGTTATTTCTGCTCCCCTCAGTTATAGAGCCACCTGTATATATAGGTGCTTTTGTGTCCTCTATTTCAAGCATATCTGTTTCGTCTAAGTCCTCATCAATCTGTAAAAAGCTATCGTGCCAAATTACATCTTCATCTTTACAATTACAACCAAAGAAAAATCTAGCACCATCTACTGCATTATCATCAAAGAAAGGGTACTTTCTCTGTATTGCCGTTTTAGTTGCAACATACAGTGAAACATCTGTGTATTTTGACACCGGAAACAAAATGTGAAACTTTGGTCTTGGTGCTTTACCATTTTTTGATTTCATATGGTTACGACTTGGAAACAAGATAAACTGCATATCTTCAAATATCTTTTCTAGCTTATGGGCTGTGAACCAATCATTTGGATTTTCTGAATGGTCATTATCGCAATCAAGTGGAATTACATTAGAAGATATAAAGTTATCCACATTTCTGTAATTCCCTTTATATTCAGCAAACACCTGGTCACAGCTAATAGCCTTAATAAGCTCCTTTTTGTCAGTAATTATTTGCCTATTAGGGTAAAGACAATTAGAAGCATTACCACAACAATTAGCTGTGTATATTTTTACTCTTATTTTTCCCTCATCATTAAATTTATTTATACTCATTAAAAAACCTCATTCCTTCTTATAAAACATACATTCATACCCATCAGCATTAAGAATTAGTCCCTTTGCCCAGGGTGGTGTAATTGACATTCTTTTGCAAATATCATTAAGTGAAACACCTTTATCTGCTTCAATTACTACTTCATCATGAATGTGCATTACTATTCTGTATTTCTTTAAAGTGTTCATAGCATAGCAGAGAATATCCCTTGCTATTCCTTGAACTATGTTCTCTACAAATTTCGGACCATAGCTTTCAAGCCTAGTCCATTTTTTACCTGTACCAACACCCTCATATGTAACTGATGTGCCACCATATTGATTTACATCTATCCTTGGTTTTATATACACTAAGCTTCTACCACTAGGTAAGGTGATGAATAATATCCCACTTTGGTATTTAATTTTCAGTCCATATATTTCTGTTGGTATTCTTTTTTCTACTGCCATTTTTACTGCCTTATCTATATCCCACCATAGCCTTACAATATGTGAGTTAGAGCTTCTCCAAGCATTTACCAGGTCTTGTAGTTCTTCTTCCTTAACACCCATTTCTAAAGCACCCATAGCTTTTAACGCTCCAACAGAACCACCATACCCAAGTGCCAGTTCTGCTATTTTCCCCTTTTGACGAAGGTGACCGTTTATGCCGTTTTTCTCAACCGGTACCTTAAACATTTGACTGGCTGATGCACAGTAAATATCTCCACCCTTAGCAAAGACCTTTTCTCTCCATTTTTCCTTTGAAAGCCAAGCAATAACTCTTGCTTCAATAGCAGAGAAGTCTGCCACAATGAATTTATAATTCTCCTTTGGAATAAATGCAGTACGAATAAGCTGAGAAAGTGTATCCGGTACATCATCAAAAAGCATTTGTACAGCAGTATAGTCACCTTTCTTTACAAGCTCTCTTGCATCTTCTAAATCATCAAGGTGATTTTGTGGTAGGTTTTGCATTTGAATAATTCTACCTGCCCAACGACCTGTTCTGTTTGCACCGTAAAATTGAAACATTCCCCTTGCTCTGTTATCGCTACACACAGCATTTTCCATTGACTGATATTTCTTTACTGACGATTTAGCTAGTTTCTGCCTTAATGCAAGAACTTTATTAATATTTTCCGGTACAGTTTTCATAAGGTCTGCAACTGCTTTTTTTCCAAGTGTTTCTGTTTCCACACCATTATTTGAAAGCCAATTTTTCATTTGTAACACTGAGTTAGGGTTTTCAAGTTTGGTTATTTTCTTCAGTTCACTTACTAATTCATTATGAGAAATACTGTCCATATTAATCGCATTTCTTACAAGACACATATCAAGTGCAACACCTGTATCATTTATTATTTGGTCTTGATGATACTGTTCCCACACACTATCTAATACGGGGAATTTTGACAATCTATCCTTAATTGCCATTTCAGTTTCAACATCACGAATGTTATATTTCTTAAACAATTCCCACCTTGCCTTATTATCACTAGGTAGGTTTCTAGTGGTATAACCATTTGCTTTTGTTGGTGTACAGCTTTGACAGAAGTATCTTATTAAACTTTTGCCAACAGTTAATTTTTGCTTTTCCAAGCCTAGAACCTCACCAACGCTCTCCAGTGACAATGGCAATCCTAAAACAGCAGACCACACCATTGAGCATTTCCACTGGTCTGAACTTAGGTATTTACCATTTGGATAACCTAAAAACTTTGAAAGACATATCCGTTCAAAACTTGCATTAAATGCCCATTTTGTAACAGAGCTATCTGTTAGTGCATTAATAATTTCCTGAGGCACTTTCTCACCACTGGCAACATCAACCACCTTAACATCTGAATTATCCACACTATATGCAAACAGTAGAACCTGAAAATTAGGTGATTCACAATATCTGTACACACCGGTTTTAGGTAGGCTTTGATCACTGTATGTTTCAATATCTATTGATAAATTTTTCATAAATCTCTCCATATAGGGAAAGGTGGCAAATTACTCTGCCACCTGTATCCCTTATTTTTTATACCTTTAGCTTAAGAAGTCATCATCTTCTTCAACTGCAAAGTCGGACTCAGCACTAGCCTTGCCACCAAGTGGTTCACCATCTCTGATTTTTTGTAGGTTATTTAACCCACAAGCAATCCCCTTATTACCGGAACTGTTGAAAGCATAGAAGCTGATACTTGCTCTGCCATACACACCGGAATACACCTCTGAACGAGTCATAATCGGGTTACAGTTTGCATCTACAATACCAGGTGCAGTTACAGCGTTAGCATTGATGAAGTATGAGTTTTCATATGCAGGGTCACCGGGTCTTTCCTTGTCACCATCACGAAGTGGTGTTTTGATTACTTCTAGGGAAGGGACAGTTCTGCCACTGCCTCTCAGTTTGCTTTCGCCCTCTCTATATGCTGACTCAATAGCCTTATTGATTTTATCCACAGTCTTTGTGTCGGACTTAGGAATAATTAGTGAAACACTGTACTTTGGTGTACCACCATTGATTGACTTAGGGTCCCACACATTAGCATATGACCAACGAGTATCCGGACCTGTGATTACCTTTAACGGATTAATAAATTGAGCTTTCTTTTTCATAATTAAATTTCCTCCTTAAAATCTTCTTTTGCTGTATTCATTTCTGGACGCTTATCATCCTCTGTAACTAATGTTGGCTTACCCTGTGGTCTTTCAACAAAGTCACCAAGCAGCTCATTAAATTTTTCTTTACCTAACATCTTTGTCATATTGGTGATACCCATAATCTTCTCGTCATATGGGTTGTAACCGGCATTTTTAACTACCTGTGCTACTGCACCTTCATCAGTGTATTTTCTATTTGACCGACCTTCAACCATTTTCCAACCAGGCCACTGCTTACCTCTTACTGCTTGTTCAAGAGCAAAGTTTTTAACATCACTAGCCCAAGATGTTAATTCATCAACCTTACTTAGAGTATCCACAACTTCTTCATCAGTTAGAAGTGAGGACTTTCTAAATTCATATTGAGCCATTTCCATATTAACCCTTGCTCTTTCCTTACAATTAGATTTTGCTTTACAGAATTTACACCATTCACCACAGCACAGTTCACCCTTGCCTTCAAATGCTAATTCTGCTTTAGCAGTAAGCTCATCATTTGCCCAATTTAGCAGATCAGCCTTATCCATTACAAACACACTTACATTTGAAAGCCTAGGTTGAAAGATTGTCATTTGTACCTTGCTAATATCGTACAGACAATCAAAAAGCTCTAATGCACCCAAGGCATACAGTTTCATTTGTGGGTTATTCTCAGCCGATACCTCCACACCTTTTCCATGTTTATAGTCAACAATATTGAGGGTTTCATCAGCAATAATAATGCAGTCTGCTGTACCAAAGCCTTCTGGAACATACCTAGAGAAATCAACCCTCTGTTCAACCATTACTACCGGGTCAGAACAGATTTCCTTTGCTTTCTCTACTAGCTCCAAAATGTATGTAGCATAACCTTCAGCACATTCCTCCATTTCTGTGTTATAGAAGTCTAGGTTTTCGGTAGGGTTTTCTGCTTCCATACCTAAGGCACTTCTTAACTTATATTCACATAATTCATGAGCAGATGTACCTTCCATAGCAAATACACTTGCTTTATCCATATAACCCTCACTTAACCTAACTGAAGGTGGACAATGTAACCACCTATTAGCTGATGATGCAGATAGCACTGCGTGTTCACTAGGTAGCATTGTTAAGCTCCTCCGTATCCTTTAGCAAGGCTTCATAATTCTTTGAGTCAACCTCTGATAGCTTACTTGCACCATACTTTTTGAGTAAGGCTTTGATTTCTGATGTAAAGCCATTTCGTGACTTTTCTGCAAGAACTGTTCTCACTTCTTCTAGTGTAAGTGTGGGTTTCTTTTCTGAATTTTCAACAGCAGTAGAGTCATCAAAAATGAATTGGGAAGATAGCCACTCAGCAATTTCATTAATAGTAGTGGCTACACTGTGTAATTCTTGGATAGTCATATCCATATCGCTTATTTTGCTCATCCTTATTATTTTCTTCCTTAGATTGTCTTAGATTTGCAAGAAGTGACATATTCCTTGCCATTCTTGCTGATACATAACTGATTGCATTAAGTGTGTCTATCACTTCAGTATCTACTCTGCCTGAATCAAAGTGTAATGGTTCCATCCGTTCACCTCCATAAATTAATTTGAAAGGCTTTTTGTGTGCCTTACAATTTACCTCTGGAGAAAAAGAATAAAATTGAGTGGAATATTTTGAAAAAATTTTAATTTTTCTAATTAAATAATCTTTGATGGTTAGATAGAGATGATTATTCATATGTATTAGTTCCAAGAACCTTATATAGCTCTGTTCTAATTTTTCTAATTTGGTCAGCAAAGGTTCTTTGCTTGCGGCCTAAACGCCTTGCAATCTCTCTGTCGGAGATAGAACTATCATCAATCCAGTACTTAATTATCTTGTCTGCATCAGGGTCAAACTCTCTTAATCTTTCAAATAGATTTTCTAGTAATAATCTATCATTTATAATTTGTTCCATAAGAATAGGGGAGGAGAGCTCTTCTGATTCAATAAGAGTACTTCCATCCTCTGTATTAGGAGCATCTAGGGAAAGAACCCCATACCCTAAATGATGTTCACAATTATCACAATCACCATCACAAGCCCAGATGTACTTTTTGGGACATTTGCATCTGTGGTAATACTGTTCTTTTTTTCGAATACGGGTTGCTTCACGATAGAACTCCCTATATTGCTGTTCAGTACAAGGAACCTTTTCCTTTAATGAACGAATATAGATGAATCTTTGACTTTGATTTTCTTTGCTTGCCATAACTTTTACCTCTGTTAGCTTGAACTTCCAAGCGGAGATAACCGTTATGGTTGCCAGTATTCTTATTCATTGTTGGTCACCTCATGCGGATAACTCCGCTTACTTATCGGTGACCAGCCGTTCGTAAGCTGGCACATATTCTATTTTCGAGGCTCTCTATTAAATACAAACCATCCTATGGCCACTAGGACGACTTAACACAAAGCCAAACAGTTTAGTGTCTTATCTCGGACATTAATTGATGAACAAAATATCCACCTATTTATATAATGATAAAAACTTTAAAAAATAATAAATTGTCGTATATTTAGGAATTATAGAAAACAAAAAAGCCCCCAACAGTTAGAACTGAAATAAGTTCTATACTGTCAGAGGCTTCAACAATACTGGTACACTCAACTGACTTACACCACGCTGACCTGGAGATGGAATTACAAAGCTACACTCAACCATTCCGTCGTACGCTGAATTAAATTTTCATTAAGCCGATTGATAAGTATCAAATGATATATTCCTACGACCTTTTTCTTTTCTCACAACAAATGTTTTGCATTTATCACAAGAATATTTAACTGTATTTTCTTTATTTTTATAGCCCATCAGCAGATTGCCACAGTTGGGACAATAGCACTGATACGGTATCCACTCATTACTCGTGACAGCTCCTCCTCATAATTATGTTCATAACATTTTCAGGTATTCTTTCACCCATATTTATTACAGGCAATCTCTTTATTTTCTGTGTTGGTCGAACCCTAACAACATTTCTGCATTTTATACATTCCATACAACCATCAGTTTCGTCAAGGTACAAACCTTTATTTACACAGCCACATATTGGGCATTTAACATCTTGCTTGCTCAAAAATAATACCTTCTTTCTAATAATTATATTTCAACAGGGCCAACAGCACTTCCACATACTTTCTTTAGAAAGAGTGCTGTCTTGTGAAATTAATCGCTCTTCAAATATTCTAATTTTAAAATAGAATTTAATTAGCAAAAACTAGATTACAAGCCAAAACCCAAAAATTAAACATCATTTCAGGTTGTTACTTATTTGTAAAATTCACTCTAACTATTAGTTTTTATTTTTAAAAATAGAACATCTGTTCGATTACAATATTTATTGTAGCCTAACTTTATATTAAAGTCAATGTAAAATTCCAAAATAATTTATAAAAATTATCTTCTGTCCCATTATTAGGACTTTAGTCTATTTGTAAATACACTTTGCATTATTTATGCGAATATAATTTTCCACAAAAGAAAAAAGCCTTGCAGTAATATTGCTTACTACAAGGGTAATTTAATATATTAATATGTACTTGATATATCTGTAATCATGAGTTAATATAGTCAAAACAAATTTTTCTTTATATTATAAAAAATATATGTTATAATCTATTTTCGGAGGTATTCTTATGAACCCTATAATAAAATGGCCCGGTGGCAAATCTAGAGAAATAAAAAATATTCAACACCTAATACCACCATTCAACAGGTATATTGAACCTTTCTTTGGTGGTGGAGCTTTATTCTTTAACCTTGAACCGGAACATGCCGAGATTAATGATATTTCGCAAAACTTGATTGAATTTTATACGCAAATTCAAATACAGGATAATAGACTTCATAACCTGCTAATATGTTATAGTAATAGTTTTAACAATTTAATATTACAATTTAGAAACCGAGATGAAGAATTAACCGATTTATTTTACGATTATCAACAAAATGGAATAGATATCACTAAGTATTTTGCCGATATGGTAAACGAAATGTATGGTGACAACATTGATGAATTTAATGAACAAATAATACTAAATCTTGATGAGTTTAAAAGTTCTTTAGTTAGATATGCTACTGATAAATTTTGTAGAACTGTGACAAATCATAATAAAAAACCTTTCTCAAATAAGGATTTAATTGAAAATCTAGTTACAGGATTTGCTAGTGGTTATTATATGTATTTCCGTAAAGTTTTTAACGACCTTAACTTAAACAGAATTGATGCTCCGTCTTTACAATATAAGATTGCTAACTTTTATTTTGTACGAGAATACTGTTATGGTTCAATGTTTAGATACAATAGAAACGGTGAATTTAATATTCCTTATGGTGGTATGTCATACAATAAAAAGAATATGACAACAAAAATTGATAAAATGTTTAACGAAAATATACAAACATTGTTTCACAATACAAATATTCATAATCAAGATTTCGAAGACTTTTTAAATAATATTCACCCACATGAAGGTGATTTTATATTTTTGGACCCACCATACGATACAGATTTTTCTGATTATGAAGGACGAGACTTTACACTACAAGACCAAGAACGACTAGCAAATGCTCTAATAAATACTGAAGCTAACTTCATATTAGTTATCAAAAATACAGATTTTATTAGAGGTTTATATGAAGACCATTTTAATATTATAAGTTTTGATAAACAATACACATACAATGTGCGTAGTAGAAATAACAGAGATGTAGAACATCTGATAATAACAAATCTCCCAGTTTAATTATCTGGGAGATTTTTGTATATTACAACATTATATATCTGCTTAAATTTTCTTATCTTCAGTATTTTATTGATTAGTATCACTAAATTGTAGTTTTTTCAATTCTTCTTCTAATTCAGAATTTCTAAAAGCCATTTTGTATATGTCAATAAAATCATCATATGTAAATTTATCATCGGGAATAATCATTTCCCAAAATTTTTTACTATCAAGAACTAAACAACAATCATTTTCAATATCCTTAACAGAGTTTTTTACAGCTTCAGAACACTCACCATAATTAGTTGCAAAATAGGAATATCGATTTTGTATAAAACCAAACAACTTATAAAGGCTCTCTACTTTATCAGCATTGCTTTTTGCATTTTTGGTATCTAAGTTTCCACCCATTTTTGTTTCAAAGGCACTAACTTTATTTAATGTGTCATCAACACAATTAAAAAACAGTAAATCAACCTCTACTTTCTTGTTGCCTACACTTTTCTTTTTTAATTCAGCCATAGCTTCATTAGAGATACCACTAAATATGTACCTTTTTTTCTTTAGTGGCTCACGTTTACTTTTAGCACTAATTTTTAACATACTTTTAATTTTTTTCTCACTGTAATTTGTATTAATACAAATATATTGCTTATATGGATTAAAGTCTTTTAATTGTTCATTAGAAGGTAAATCAAAATCAACACTATATAATACACATTCAATATTTCTTTCTTTTTCGTCAGTGATATTGATTTCTACAATATTTGGAACATTATATATACCATATCTCATTCGTGTAATGAAGAAACTTATTCTTTGGATTCTATTTCCCAACTGAGAATCAATACTTCGTCCTAATGCCATATATTTTTTCATATTATCATCAGAAAACAATAAAAAAACATTATTCTTTCTTTTTTTCATGTTTTTCTCATAGTTTGCAATAACATTAGTTTTTAAACCAGTTAATTCGCTTAATATTTGGTTATACAATAAATCTTTTACATCACTCATAATTTTTTATCTCCATATCAATTCTATTAACTGCAGCATCAAAAAAAGTTTTATCTATTTCTATACCGATAAACTTTCTGTTATTTTTTAGGGCTGCAACGCCTGTTGAGCCAACTCCCATAAATGGGTCAAAAATAACATCATTTTCATTTGACGCAATTTTTAATATATGTTCTAATAATTTTACAGGTTTTTGTGCCGGATGTTTTGGATTTGATAATCTTTCTGGTCGCATACAAATTGGGCTTTGAAAGAAATTATGCATTTCATTTTGCTTAGTAAAATTCCACTTATGACCTTTGTTCCACATACAAACAATCATTTCGCAACTATTTAAAAAACCATTTTTATAAATTTTAGGTGCAGGATTTGTTTTGTGCCAAACGAAGAATTGAAATGTATCAAACTCACTGTCAAAAGCTTCATGCCATTTTCCAATAAGATTATAACTTGTAAAAGTGAAAATATTACCATCAGGTTTTAATATTCTTTTAAAATCATCTAGTAATTTAAATGGTTCAATAGGAGTTAAGTCCCACTCTCCTAAATCATTGTTCAATGCAGACCTACCGGGTAGATTGATATTACCTGTGGAATACTGAGCAATATTATAAGGTGGGTCTGTAAGAATTAAGTCAATACTATTGTCTGGAATTTTATTAAGATAATCAAAACAATCTCCATTAACTAGTGTATATTTGTTTGTCTTTAATTTTTCTATTTTATACATTATTTTTCAATACACTTTTCTATCATTTTTGTAATTCTTTTGTTTAAATCGATGTCTTCTAAAGCACTTTTATAAATAGCCTCAAATTCCTCAAAAGAAATATTTTCTGGAAGAATTTTCTCCCAAAAGACCTTACCTATTAGGAACATTTCCGGAAAAGCCATATGCTTTTTTACTGCACCAGTCCATGTATTACCTTCACCATCTTTATTATACAAAGTTGCAAAATAAGCATTACAGTTGTCTATGCCCATATCTACATAAATAGTTAGCAACTTTTCAACATTTGATGGAGCATTTGAACTATCTAAGTCTCCACCGGCCTTCAACTCAAGAACATTCCATTTTTCACCATCAAAGAAAGCTAAATCAACAGGCTTAATTTGGATAGTGTTAGTTCTAAATTGTTCTGCCAATGGTAATAAATTTTCTCTAATACTATCTTGAGTTACTCCACTTTCAACTCTATTTTTACCTCTGCCGGTAGCAACATTATTTGCTCTAAAACCGGAAATAGCACCTCTTAAATCTCCATTATGAGTATCAACATCGGTAACAACAATTTGTCCATTAACACTATTCATATCGATGTCATGTTTGAGATTTCTTGGATTAACAATAGCCGGAACATTTTCTTCTCCAAATCTAAGTCTTGCAATTCTTTTTGCACATGTCTCAATAGCAAAACCACTTTTGGACTCAAAACTACTAACAAATACCATACTTGCTGTAATCTTCTCATCCATTTGGCTTAGTAAAAAGTTATTAACTTTTCTTTTATAATTACTAGAAAAATCTTTCTCAATAGTATCAGTTAATTTAGAAAATTCTTCAGTAACTATATTTTTTATTACATCTTTCATAACATTAGTCTCCAATTTTACAAATACATTTATAATATATCACAAATTATGTATTTTCACAATATTTCGATATAAAATAATATATCTAAAAATTATCATTTACTTTCAACTTATATTATGAAAAGCCCTCATAGTATCAAGTAACTGATTCTATGAAGGCCTGATTTATAAAAATATATCTAAAATATTGTTAAACAATAAATGTTATGATTTACATATCATATCACTAGTGATATTTTCATATGTATGAGTTACTACTTTGCCATCTGGTACAAGGTTCTTTTCTAGATAATCAAGCAGTTCTGAATTTTCGATAAAGTAATACATTTGAGGGACAACAAACTTAGTCAAGTCAGTTCTCAATTTTTCTAGTGAAATAGCATTAGTATTTTCAAACTTATTGATTTCCATAGCAAATTTATGATGTATTAAATATTCGTCAATCCTCTTTATACAATCTGCATCATCTTTATACTTTTCTTTCCATTCCAATAATGGAGTTTTGTTACTTAAATACATAACACCACAAATTGCTTTCATTGGAGAACTAACATAAAGATATGCCTTTACAGGTTCATTCGGAAAAACTCTTCTATGTTCATATATCTTTTCTCCGGACAAAACTCTTTTATATACATTTTCTTTTAAACTTAATAACATTGTTCTCATAATAATTACCTATATTTTTAAGTTGATATTTTAATATTAATATTATATTATATTTATTGTACCATAATATGGATTTATCTTAATTACATAATGTCAAATTTTATTAAATAATATTATATTCTTATTCCAATATCTTACAAATAGGTTACTGTTTTAAATATGTCAGAATGCGAAGAATTGTTTTTAGCCCGAAGGTAACTATGGATTAAGTAGCCCAAAATAGTTAACGATGTTTCATTATCAGTAACTAAGGAGGCTTTATTAGATATAAAATTAAAAATTCTACAGGTCAGTATGGCGTAAAATCAAATGCAATAATGGTTGCTAAAAAGTCAGTACCATATGGTGTTAAGCCTCAGTAATCTAAAGAGAAGAAGCACCGAAAACGTGATTTTTTGTGCAAAAGAAGGAAATTTTTGTAATTCTAAAAGCGTTTGAAGAAGGTTCTATTATAAAAATCAACAAGAATAGAAACCTATTCATGTTAGGTTCAAAATTATAGAATAAAAATTTTTGAAATCGGATTCATTTATAAGAGGATTCTTGAGAAAAAAGATTAGTGTAAAAATCAAGCCTTTAAATATTTAAATTTGTACAATACCATGATATGTCACTATGGCATAAAGGAGGAGTGTAAATATGGGAAAAGAATTATTTGATAACATACCAAGTAAAGTTGCAGACTTACTTACAGATGTAAAGAATGGCCGTATTGGTTTACCGGACCTTCAACGACCTTTTGTTTGGAAAGATAATAAGGTAAGAGAATTATTAGATTCTATGATGAAAGGTTATCCTATTGGCTATATAATGCTTTGGTCATCCCCGGAAGAATATGATAACACAGGTTACATAGGAAAGAATGATAAGATTTATAACCGTCCTGATGATTTGGTTATTGATGGTCAACAAAGATTAACTGCATTATTAGCTTCTTTGTATGGTGTAACTATAAGGGATAAAAACTATAAAGAAAGAAAAATTCGTATTTCTTTTAATCCTCTTACACGAGAATTTGCAGTATGGACACAAGCCTATGAACGAGATTCAGAATGGATAAGTGAAATTAGCAAAGTATTTGAAGCTGACAAAGAACATGCTATATCTAAATTTAGAAAGGTATTTATCAGGTCTGCAAATGAGGGTCGCTTAAAAAATAATGAACCGGAACTTACTGAAGATGAAGAAGATATTATTGAAGAGAATATTAATGACCTTTTAAATCTTGGTATTTATTCTTTGCCTACACTGAAAATTAATGCGAAAGCTGATGAAGAAGACGTAGCTGATATATTTGTTAGAGTAAATTCCGGTGGTCAAAATCTAACAGAGAAGAATTTTATTGAAACCTTGATTTCTGTTTACGATAATGAAGTTCATAACAAAATTAATAAGTTTTGTGCTGAATCTAGGATTCCGGCTGATGGTACATCATATAATCAAATACTTCTAGCAGACCCATCACATTTAATAAGAATGGCAGTTGGCTTAGGCTTTAGGAGAGCTAGATTACGCTATGCTTATATGTTACTTCGTGGTAAAAATTTAAAGACAGGAGAAATAACACAAGAAGTACGTCAGGAAAATTTAGCTATTTTTAAAAAGTCTTTAGATACAGTTACCAATTTAAACAACTGGCATGGTTTTATGAATTTGTTTTCTTTAGCCGGTTATCTAAAAGGTAGCTTGGTTACTTCATCAAACGCCGTTGTATTCAGTTATGTATTATATTTAATCGGTAAATATGATTATAAAGTTCCTTCTGTTGAATTAAATAAAATAATCAGCAAATGGATATTTATGTCCACAATTACCGGTTTTTATAGTGGTTCAACAGAAACTGAAGTAGAAAAACAATTTGCTGATTTGAGAAATATACATAATTCAAGTGAATTTGTTGAATATCTAAATTCTGTGATTTCAAATAGATTTACAGATGATTACTTTAAATATTCACTACCGGCAGAATTAAATAGTTCCTCTGCTACTTCTCCTGCTTGGTATGGATATGTTGCTGCCATTAATGTGCTAAATACACCAATGTTATTTAGTACCACACCTTTATCAAAATATTTTGTGTTAGGTACAAGTGGCGGTAAAAATTCTATAGATAAACATCATATTTTTCCAAAAAACTATCTTGCAAAAATCGGTTATGATGATGACAGAGATAGAAACCAAATTGCAAACTTTACATATTTGGATTACACAACTAATATTGATATATCTGATAAGCCACCAATAGAATATGTTTTTGAGTATAGGAAAAAACTAGGTGAAGATGGATATGAATTAGCTTGTGAGCAAAATGCTTTACCAAAGAACTTTGAAAATCTTTCTTATCCAGAGTTCTTAAAACAAAGAAGAATGTTAATGGCTCAGATTGTAAAAAAGGCTTATAAGGAATTAGATAAGTAATTAATACATCTATCTATAAAGATATTATAAACTTTTTAGGCATAAAGTAAGTTTAAATATGTCAGTTATTATGCTTAAATTAAGGGTCGAGACGTTGTAGCAGAAAAGGAAATGTGTCCAATATGAAAAATTTCCTTATTGACATATTATAGGTTGAGACAGTATTTATTATTGCCGTCAATTTATTTTTTTATATAGATAGAAAAGGAGATAGATTGAAATGTTACCTAACACAGTCGGGGTTTAGACTGTGGATTGAATATAGGCATATTTGCTTATTGATATGTTCCCTAAAACAATGGTTTTAGACCTGATTTTTGCCCAATATAAGCATTAATCAGCACGTATCGAGCCATATTGAGACGGTATGTTTGATAACAAGATAAAACAAAATCATAAATAGTGTATTTTTCTTTATAGAATTAATTTGTGAGGTGTATATAATGAAAATCAAGCAACAAAAGCAGATTAAAGGATATTTAGTTAGAGAATTTGGTGAAGAAAAGGGAACTGAACTTTTTAGTAATGAAGAAAAAATACTGAATACAATCATAGCAAACACTCACAATAAAACAGAAAATCAGATGAATACCCTTATCACTACAATACTTCCTAGGATTGCTTTGTACAAGGCTATGTTAAAAGCTGATTTATCCAATGAAGATGTACATAACTATATGCAAAAGTATATGATTTATGAAGTAGCAGAAAAGAAACATTCCTCTACTGCGAAAATGGAGCTTGTACCTTTTTTCTACAAGATTTACAGCAGTGTATTTCTTAAGGTTGTTCGTAATAGTGATTTATGGGTAAGTGAACAAAATTGTGGAAAAGATTACTTTGATGTTACTATGAAAAAGTGTCTATGGCATACTGCTTGTGTTGAGAATGGTTGTGAAGAACTTTGCCCTTTATTTTGTGATGTTGATGATATTACATACGGTGGACTTAAGAAAATCGGCTTTAAAAGAACAAAAACTCTAGGTTATGGTGGAGATTGTTGTGATTTTCATTTTTATAAAAAGTAGTTTACTTTGAATTTTTAATAAGAAATATTGCGTATAATTTTAAATTTAATAATCGAAAAGTCCTTTTATTGTTTAGTCAATGAAAGGATTTTTCTTTTGTAGAATATTATATTTATAAATTATTTAAGAAAATGTTTATTTACTATTGACTTTATACTTACCGTTCGGTAAAATAATAATATACATTATAAGGTTGTGGTATTATGGCTAATGAACAAACACGGCTGAAAATATTACAAGTATCAATAGAATTATTTTATGAAAAAGGCTATGACGCAGTAGGTGTTCAGGAAATTGCTGACAAATGCGAGTTAACCAAACCGGCACTTTATTATCATTTTAAGAACAAGTCCGGTATTCTTGAGGGTATAATGCAACAGTACATTGACCCTGTAGTTGAAAAACTTAGGGAAGTAGTTAACAGTAGCAGTTCCTTTGAAGAGAGTCTTCATAATTTTGCTTATTGCTATGTATCAGAAGGTTGTGAGAATTTACACCTTTACCTAATGTTAATGACAATGCAGTATAGCCCACCAATGAGTGAATTTAACAATGCTTTTATTCGTCATTGTACAGAGATAAATAACATTGTAAAGTCGATTTTCATAAATGCCAGAGGTTTACTTGGTAATATGAACGGTAGGGAAAACCAATTTGCAACAACTTTCCTTGGTATGATTGGTTTCCATATGTGTGAATATCATTCAGAGAAAGAACCTAAGATGAATAAATCAGCAGTTGATATGATTATTCATCAGTTTCTTCATGGTATTTATTCTTGAAGGGAATATTAATTTTGAAGAACATTGCTAATTGTGGGATTTGCACAAAATATGTCGCAAAATTTATATGTGAGTTTTTCAAAATGTATTGAATTATAATAAAAAAATTGATAAAATATACTTATTAAATGTAAGTTGTACACATTGAAGGAGTGTTAATATAAATGGATTACAAATTTAATGATTCTCGTACACCCCTCGAACTATTCCATGCAGGTGATTCTGTTAGAGCCTATGAGTTTATGGGTGCTCATAGAGTTAATTGGGATAATCGTGATGGTGTAGTTTTCAGAGTATGGGCACCAAATGCTCTCTCTGTTTCTGTTGTTGGTAACTTCAACGGTTGGAATAACGATGCTAACTATATGTACAAAATCAGTGAAGCCGGTGTTTGGGAACTTTTCATCGAGGGTATTCAGCAGTACGATATTTATAAATATTGTGTTGAAACACCTTGGAACGAAAGACAGCTAAAGTCCGACCCTTATGCTTTCCATTCTCAGACAAGACCGGATAATGCATCTATGTTCTATGATTTAAGTGGCTTTGAATGGGAAGATGACCAGTGGATTAAGGACAAGGAGTCATCAAACCATCTTGAAAAGCCAATGAATATTTACGAAATTCATGCAGGTTCTTGGAGAAAGTATATGGACGGTAGTGTATTTAACTATCGCAAACTTGCTGAAGAACTTGTTCCTTATGTAAAAGAAATGGGTTATACTCATGTAGAACTTATGCCTATTACAGAATACCCATTTGACGGTAGCTGGGGTTATCAGGTAACAGGTTACTATGCTCCAACTTCACGTTATGGTACACCACATGACTTTATGGCATTTGTTGACGAATGTCACAAGGCCGGTATCGGTGTTATCCTTGACTGGGTTCCTGCTCATTTCCCTAAGGATGCTCATGGCTTAGGTCGTTTTGACGGCACAGCTTGTTATGAATATATTGATAGCCGTAAAGGTGAACATAAAGAATGGGGTACATATGTATTCGATTACTCAAGATATGAAGTAATTTCTTTCCTAATTTCATCAGCTATGTATTGGGTAGATACTTACCACATTGATGGTATTCGTGTTGATGCAGTTGCTTCAATGCTATACCTTGACTATAATCGTCAAGATGGTGAGTGGGTTCCTAACCAGTATGGTGGCAGGGAACACCTAGAGGCAGTTGCATTTTTACAAAGACTAAATACAGTTATCCATATGTATCACCCTCATACAATGATGATTGCCGAAGAAAGCACATCATGGCCAAAGGTTACAGGTCCTGTTGATGATGGTGGTTTAGGATTTGACTATAAGTGGAATATGGGTTGGATGAACGATATGCTTCATTATATGTCACTTGACCCATTATGGAGACCATTCAACCATGATAACCTTACATTCTCCTTTATGTATTGCTTTAGCGAACACTTTATCTTACCAATTTCTCATGATGAGGTTGTTTATGGTAAAGGTTCTCTAATCAATAAAATGCCTGGTGATTATGACCAGAAGTTTGCCGGTGTAAGACTATTCTTAGCTTATATGGCTGCTCATCCGGGTAAAATGCTAACATTTATGGGTTCAGAAATTGGACAGTTTGATGAATGGAACGCAGAAGAAAGTATTCAGTGGAATCTTCTAGAATATGAAAAGCATTGGAGATTAAAGGATTTTGTTTCTAAGCTAAATCATTTCTATATTGCAGAAAGACCAATGCACGAAATTGATACTAACTGGGATGGCTTCCAGTGGATTCACCACAACGACTATACTCAGTCAATTATTGCATTCCGTAGAATTGATAAAGACGGCAATAACATTATTTGTGTATTTAACTTCCAGCCAATGCACAGAGTTGATTACAGAATTGGTGTACCATTCTATGGTGTATATGAAGAAGTATTCAATACTGATGATGAAGAATATGGTGGTTACGGTATTACAAATGGTAAGAGAATTATGTGCGAAGAAAAACCAAGACATGATTCTAATTGGAGTATTGATTTATCAATCCCACCAATGAGTGCTATGTTCTTTAAGTGTGTTGAAAAGTTACCTGAACCTAAGAAAAAAGAAGAAAAGGTAACTAAGAAAGCACCTGCAAAGAAGACTACAACAAAGAAAACAACTAAGACAGCTACAAAAACAACTGCAAAGAAAACTACTGCTAAAAAGGCAACTAAGAAAACTGTAAAGGCTACAGAAGAAAAGGTTGAGAAGAAAGCAGTAAAAGCAGAACCTAAGGTTGAAGAAAAGCCAAAGGCTGAAGCTAAAACTGAAAAAGTAGCTGAAAAGAAAACAACAAAAACAACTGACAAATAAAGATAAAAAATTATTTGTTTTATATCTCCTCCAAGGGCAGTTTCTTTTATTAGAAACTGCCCTTTACACATTTGTAAAATACTATTGACAGTACCAAAATTAGGTGATATATTAAAAGTGGATTAAATATATGATACCAAATGGTTTATAAAATTTCGGAGGTATTATTATGAAGAAAAGTTTATTATTATGTTTATCACTTGTATTGGTTGTAATTATGGTAGGTTGCAATAATTCAAAGGGTGGAGAAGATGCATTAACTGTTTTTGATGTTAACAGTAGTAAGGTGCAGATTACCTACAACAACAAAACCACAACTCTTACAGATAATAAGCAAAAAGAATTTGTAAGTCTTATTAAAAGTATCTACAAAGGCACTGATGTAAAAGACGACAGTACTACAAAGTATGATATGAAAATCGACTTTAATAATGGAAATATGGGAGAAGTTTCTACCGGTAAAAAGGTCTTTAAGTTTCAAAATGATGTTAAGAAAATCAGTGATGAAAATTTAAATTCATTATTAGAATTTGTAAAGTAAAGATTAAAAGCAATCTAGGGATAGGTTGCTTTTTCTTATGCAACTAATAATTGCTTGACATTAATACGATTTAATGATTAAATGGTTGTGTGGGTAATAAGTCTAATATTTTGCAAAAGTATTTCAAATTCTGATACATGTTGTTATGTGTAGCCCAATGACACATAGTGAGGTATCAGCTTTGCATATTAGATAATAGGAGGGATATTTTTGATACATATTGAAAATCTTAAAAAAGAGTTTAAAAAAACCATAAAAGAGCCTGGTTTAAAAGGCAGTATCAAGTCCCTATTTAACCCAAAGGTAGAGATTGTCACAGCTGTTAATGATATTTCTTTCCATGTTCCAAAGGGCGAAATCCTTGGATTTATCGGACCTAACGGTGCAGGTAAAAGTACAGTTATCAAAATGTTAACCGGTATCTTAACACCGACAAGTGGCAGATGTGAAATCAATGGTCAAGTACCATATGAAAATCGCAAAAAGTATGTAAAAGAAATTGGTGTTGTATTCGGTCAGAGAACCCAGCTATGGTGGGACTTAGCACTTAGAGAAACTTATGCCGTGTTAAAAGAGATTTATCAAGTGCCTGACAAAGAATACAAAGAGAGAATGGCTTTTTTAAATGAAGTTCTTGACCTTGATTCATTTATTACAAGTCCTGTTCGTACACTAAGCCTTGGACAGAGAATGAGAGCCGATATTGCTGCATCTATGCTGCATAACCCAAAGGTTCTTTTTCTTGATGAACCTACCATTGGTCTTGATGTTGTTGTAAAAGATAACATAAGAAAAGCAATTCAAAAGATTAATGCAGAAGAGGGAACAACAGTAATTTTAACTACCCACGATTTATCTGATATTGAACTTCTCTGCAATAGAATTGTTATGATTGACAAGGGTAACCTTGTTTATGACGGACAAATTAATGAACTAAAACATAAGTATGGACAAATGAGGGAGCTATGCTTTGAACTAAAGGATAGCACTCATATGTCTAAGTTAAATTATGCTGATAAATTTTCCTTATACGGTGATGATTTGTCTATTGAAAATGATGGTGTTCTTGCAAAAATTCGTTTCAATAGTCAAAAGGTATCAGTACAAGATATGCTGAAATATACCTTAGGCAATGTTAATGTGTCTGATATTAATGTTAAGGATGCCGACATTGAGGAGATTATTAGGCGACTTTATAAGGAAGGTGTGTAATGAAACGATTTTTTAGAACATATCTTCCATTTTCAAGAGCAGGATTACAGTCTGCAATGGCATATAGAGCAAACTTTGTTTTCTTCTTAATAGGAGAAATTTTTAAGTGCTTTGTAATGTTCTTTCTGTGGAAAGCTGTTTTTGTAAGTTCCGGTAGTGAAACCTTTATGGGTTTTACTATGGAAAATATGATAGTATATGTGTTTATATCTTTCTTAACCGGCTATTTATCATTTAGTGATGGTGCATTTGCTTTAGGTGAAGAAATAGTTGATGGTTCAGTAAGTATGCGACTAATCAAGCCTTGTTCATTTGATATGTGTTTTTTGTTCCAAGAACTTGGTAACAAGGTTATTAATTATTCTATTATGTTTGTACCTATTGTAGTAGGTGTAGAGATTTACCGTTATGTTGCTACAGGTGATGTTTGCTTTAATATAGTCAACTTCTTGCTGTTCTTTGTGTCACTTCAACTTGCATATTTCATCAACTTTTACTTTAATGTAATCTACGGTTTCTTGGCATTTTTCCTAAAGAACCTATGGGGTACAGGATTAATCAAAGATGTAATTGTTGGTTTCCTATCAGGTGCTACAATTCCACTTGCATTTATGCCAAATGCACTTAGAATTGTGCTGACATATTTGCCTTTCTCAAGCCTTTCATATACTCCTGTAATGCTTTATATGGGAATGTATGATGTAAAGCAGATTGTATCTTCAATGCTTTTACAAGTTGTTTGGCTTATAATTTTTGTATTAATTTCAAAGTTAATATGGAAAAGTGCCACAAAACACCTATGTGTACAAGGAGGCTGATAATATGAGAAGAATTTTTAGACTTCATAAAATATTTATTATTCAGCATCTTAAAAAGCTAATGGAATACAAGGTGGATTTTGTTATTGGTGCAGTTGGTTTCTTGCTTTCTCAAGCAGTTGAAATCTTGTTTATCGGGATTATCTTTAGCCAAATTCCTAATTTAGCAGGTTGGTCCTTTAATGAAATACTTTTTATTTATGGTTTCAGTCTGATTCCAAAGTCTATTGACCATCTTTTCTTTGATAATTTATGGATGGTAGGGTATGGTATTGTGAGAAAAGGTGATTTTGATAAATACCTAACACGACCAATCAACAGTTTATTCTATATAACAGTTGAAAAGTTCCAGGTTGATGCTTTTGGTGAAATGCTAATGGGAATTATCCTAATTGTGTATAGCTTAGTGAATATTGGTGCAAGTATAGTGTGGGGAAGAATGATTGTGTTACTTTTATTAGTACCGTTCTGCGTACTTATCTTTACAAGTGTAAAGATTTTAACCTCAGCTATATCTTTCTGGACAAAACAAAGTGGTCACATTACTCATATGTTCTATATGACAAGTGACTTTGCAAAGTATCCGGTAACAATCTATAATAACTTTGTTAAGATTATTATTACTTATATTATTCCATTTGCATTTACTGCTTATTATCCGGCAAGTTTCTTCTTGCATGGAGATAATGCTTTGTTCTGTATTTTAGGAACAATTTTAATTTCTACTGCTTTATTCTTAGTTTCAATCTTTGTATGGAACAAAGGTATTAGTAATTACGAATCAGCAGGTTCATAAATGGTTTTTAGGGAATGGGCAACCATTCCCTTTTTCTTTAGTTGTTTTATATAAATATTTTATTCAAAATTTGTGCAAATAAAATAAAGAGAAAATATAGAAATGTTCACAATTTTGTGTTATTATAATACAAGAGAATATTTATTTAGAAAGGAAAACAAAATGAAATTTATGAAAAAGATTTTGGCACTATCACTTTGTTTAGTTGCCTTTACAACTATGATGTTGTTTGCAGGTTGTAATGATGAGGATAACTCAAGTAGCGCTCAGGGTAATTATGTATCTGAGGGCGATACAGTTCAGCAGAATACTGATGATGTAGAGAATGCTACAGTATCTCAGCCACAGGTTGATACTGATAAGTTCCCAACAAATTATGAAACTATTGAACAGAAAGTTTACTTTGTTATTGCTTCTCCAAAGACAACTAAGGACGGCAAAACTACAGGTAGTGATGCACTTAAGATTATGTCAACTGCTAACGGTAAGGTCACTGACCAGCTAAATGCTAAGCTAAAGAAAGAAATTACAACTGCAGTTAACAATCAGGTTAATTCAGTAAAATGTACAGATGCTCATATTGAGGAAGACCCTAATAACTCAAAGATGGGACTTTTAACAGTTACTTTTACTTATAAGTCAACAGGTGGGGAAGATAAGAAAATCTTCAATATGTCACTTAACTAATTAAATGATATAGTAAATCAAGGACTATTGTTTATGCAATAGTCCTTTTTTGTCAACATTAATATTTAAGTCCATATTATATATTAGGGTTATTACCCAGAAAATTAAAAATGGAGAATGTATGTATGGCAAATTTTTATAATCAGGCTACATTAGCCTATAATGGAAAAACAGTAAATTCCAATATAACAACTGGTGAAATAATAGAGAGAGTAACCGTAACAAAAACGGCACTGTTAGATAGATACTATGAAAATAGTGAAATAACTTATGTTGTTACAATAAATAATTCAGGTTCAACTACACTAAATAATCTGATCTTAACTGATAATCTAGGTCAATATGATTACAATACATTATCACTTGTACCTTTAGAATATATTGACGGAGCAGTACTATATTATATTAATGGTGTTCTTCAAAATACACCAACAGTTACAGTAGGTCCACCACTAACTATTACCGGAATATCTATTCCGGCAGGTGGTACTGTTATTATTGTATATAAAGTTAGGACAAATCAGTTTGCACCACTTGATCCGGAAAGCTCAATAGAAAATACTGTTTCAGTAATTGGTGATGGCATTAATACACCTATTACTGCAAATGAAACAGTTTTTCCTGAGTCTGAACCAATGCTTTCAATTACAAAGGCACTTACACCAATTGTTGTAGAAAATAACGGTAGAGTAACTTACACATTTACCATTGAGAATAGGGGAAATGTAGCAATAGTTGCAGCTGATAATGTTATTTTGACAGATAAATTTGACCCTATACTTTCTGATATAGAAGTAACATACAATGGAACTCCTTGGACAGAAGGTAATGAATATGAATATAACACTACAACAGGCGAATTTGAAACAAAAGCTGGGGCAATTACAGTTCCTTCTGCTACAACTACAAGGGATGACACGACAGGTGCAGTTAGCATAACACCTGGAGTTTCAACTATTACTGTAACCGGCACAATATAAAAAAAGAGTATTCGAATGAATACTCAAAATAAATATAAAAATGGGGGTTGTCCATATGGGCAACCCCCTAAAATACTTTTACAAGTAGTGATTAGTTCTTTTCAGCGATTGCAGCCTGAGCAGCAGCAAGTCTTGCGATTGGAACTCTGAATGGTGAGCAAGATACATAATCTAGACCAATCTTATGACAGAACTCAACAGATGTTGGGTCACCACCATGTTCACCACAGATACCGCAGTGCATATCTGGTCTAACTTTCTTACCTAGTTCAACAGCCATTTCCATTAGTTTGCCAACACCTGTCTGGTCTAGCTTAGCAAATGGATCGTTTTCATAAATCTTGTTGTCATAGTAAGAATCTAGGAACTTACCTGCATCGTCTCTTGAGAAACCAAATGTCATCTGTGTTAGGTCGTTAGTACCGAAGCAGAAGAATTCAGCTTCCTTAGCGATTTCGTCAGCTGTTAGAGCAGCTCTTGGGATTTCGATCATTGTACCAACTTCGTACTTTAGATCTGTACCTGCAGCAGCAATTTCAGCGTCAGCTGTTTCAACAACAACTTTCTTTACGAACTTAAGTTCCTTAACATCACCAACTAGTGGGATCATAATTTCAGGAACTAAGTTCCAATCAGGATGAGCCTTAGATACGTTTAGAGCAGCTCTGATAACTGCCTTTGTCTGCATCTTAGCAATTTCAGGATATGTAACTGCTAGACGACAACCACGGTGACCCATCATAGGGTTGAATTCGTGTAGACCGTTGATGATAGCCTTAATCTGATCAACTGTCTTACCCTGAGCCTTAGCTAGAGCTTCAATGTCAGCTTCTTCAGTTGGTACGAATTCGTGTAGAGGAGGATCTAGGAAACGAATAGTAACTGGGTTACCTTCTAGAGCTTCATATAGAGCTTCAAAGTCGCCCTGCTGATATGGCATAATCTTATCTAGAGCCTTTTCTCTTTCTTCAACTGTATCTGCACAGATCATTTCTCTGAATGCAGCAATTCTTGATTCTTCGAAGAACATATGTTCTGTACGGCATAGACCAATACCTTCAGCACCTAGTTCCTTAGCTCTCTTAGCATCTTCAGGTGTATCAGCATTTGTTCTAACCTTTAGAGTTCTGTACTTGTCAGCCCAAGTCATAATTCTACCAAATTCACCGGCAATTGAAGCAGGAACTGTTGGGATGATACCGTCATAAATGTTACCTGTTGAACCGTCAATTGAAATTGGATCGCCTTCGTGGAATTCCTTACCTGCTAGTGTGAATACCTTGTTGTCTTCATCCATATTGATGTCTGAGCAACCTGATACACAGCAAGTACCCATACCACGAGCAACAACAGCAGCGTGAGATGTCATACCACCACGAACTGTTAGGATACCTTCAGCAGCCTTCATACCTGTGATGTCTTCTGGAGATGTTTCTAGTCTAACTAGAACAACCTTTTCGCCTTTTTCTGCCCAAGCAGTAGCGTCATCAGCTGTGAATACGATCTTACCACAAGCAGCACCCGGAGAAGCACCAAGACCCTTACCCATTGGTGTAGCAGCCTTTAGAGCTGTAGCATCAAACTGTGGGTGAAGTAGTGTGTCTAGGTTACGAGGGTCGATCATTGCAACAGCTTCTTCTTCTGTTCTCATGCCTTCGTCAACTAGGTCACAAGCAATCTTTAGAGCAGCCTGAGCTGTTCTCTTACCGTTTCTTGTCTGTAGCATATATAGCTTACCGTGTTCAACAGTAAATTCCATATCCTGCATATCTCTGTAGTGATCTTCTAGAGTCTTACAAACTGTCTTGAACTGTGCGAAAGCTTCTGGGAACTTCTGTTCCATTTCAGAAATGTGCATTGGTGTACGAACACCTGCAACAACGTCTTCGCCCTGTGCGTTTGTTAGGAATTCACCGAATAGACCCTTAGCACCTGTTGATGGGTCTCTTGTAAATGCAACACCTGTACCACAATCGTCACCCATGTTACCGAATGCCATTGCCTGTACGTTAACTGCAGTACCCCATGAATATGGAATATCGTTATCTCTTCTATAAACGTTAGCTCTTGGGTTATCCCATGAACGGAATACAGCTTCAATAGCGCCCATTAGCTGTTCCTTAGGATCAGTAGGGAAGTCAACGCCAATCTGCTTCTTGTATTCAGCCTTGAACTGTTCTGCTAGTTCCTGTAGATCTTCAGCAGTTAGTTCAACGTCCTGAGTAACACCCTTCTTGTCTTTCATTTCGTCAATAAGAACTTCAAAGTACTTCTTACCAACTTCCATAACTACGTCAGAATACATCTGAATGAATCTTCTGTAGCAGTCCCATGCCCAACGAGGGTTGTTTGACTTTTCAGCCATAACAGCAACAACATCTTCGTTTAGACCTAGGTTAAGGATTGTATCCATCATACCCGGCATAGAAGCTCTAGCACCTGAACGAACAGAAACTAGTAGTGGGTTTTCCTTATCACCAAACTTCTTACCTGTGATTTCTTCCATCTTGATGATGTATTCCATGATTTCAGCCTGGATTTCATCATTAATCTTTCTGCCATCTTCATAGTACTTTGTACAAGCTTCTGTTGTAATTGTGAAGCCCTGTGGTACTGGTAGGCCTAGACCTGTCATTTCAGCTAGGTTAGCACCCTTACCGCCTAGAAGATTACGCATGTCCTTGTTACCTTCTTTAAAAAGGTACACATACTTGTGACTCATAGTTTGAATCCTCCTGTAAAAGTATAAAATTAACCACTAAGTAATTCACCTGCAGTTTTATTGCAGACTTTCTTAGTCTAGGAATAATTATAACAAAAAAATAAAAAAATAGCCACATTTTTGGAAAAATATTTCTTATAAAAAGTGGAGATTTTTTGTAATATATATTGTGTAATATGTTAAAAATTTAAGAATTTTTTCAGTTTTTTTGGATTTGTACTTGAAAATTTGAGGAATTGTGGGATAATAGTAGTGTCTTATTATGTGTATAGCATAGAAAGAGAGAGTATATTATGAGTAACTGTGCAATTATTTTGGCAGGTGGCGAAGGTAAAAGAATGAAAAGTAACCTTCCTAAACCAATGTCAGAGGTTTTGGGAAAGCCAATGTTAAGATGGGTTATCGACTCAGTAAAGTCAGCCGGTGTTGATGACATATGTGTAGTAAAAGGCTACAAGAAGGAATGTATTGATGAATTTGTAAGTACACTTCCTTTTGAAGTGGAAACTGTTTATCAGGCTGAGCGTCTTGGTACAGGTCATGCAGTAATGATGGCTAAGGATTTTTTGGAAAAGCACAGTGGCAATGTTGTTATTCTAAACGGTGATGCTCCTTTTATGGATGCAAAGACTATTTCCGATGCACTTGCTCTTCATACAGAAAAGGGCAGTGTTGCAACAGTAATTTCAGCTAAGGTTTCTGACCCTACAGGTTATGGTAGAATTGTCAGAGATGAAAACGACAATTTCCTAAAAATTGTTGAGCAGAAAGATTGTAACGAAGAAGAAAAGAAAATTAATGAAATCAACTCAGGTGGTTTTTGGTTTAACTGCGAAAAGTTACTTTCTGTTTTAGGTGAAATTAAAAGTGATAACAATGCTAAGGAATATTACCTTCCTGATGCACTAAAACTTCTATTAGATAAGAATGAAGTTGTTTCAGCATTTGTTTCCGACAATCCGGATACTGTTTTAGGTGCTAATGACCCTGAACAGTTAAAGGAACTTAACGAAATTGCTAAGAGCAAAGGCTATAAATAAGGTATTAAATTTACTTGTTAAATTTTATATATAAACTAAAAACAAACATAGGTAAGGGGATTAAAAAATGAATTTCAATGGTAAAGACATTAAGATTTTCTCCGGCTCATCTAATAAGGATGTAGCACAGGGAATCGCAGGTTGTCTTGGACTTCCACTTGGAAAAAGCAATTGCTGTACATTCTCTGACGGTGAAATTGCAGTTTCACTTAACGAGTCTGTAAGAGGTTCTGATTGCTTTATTGTACAGTCAACATGTACACCTGTAAATGATAATCTTATGGAAATGCTAATTATGATTGATGCTATGAAGAGAGCTTCTGCCGGTAGAATTACTGCAGTTATGCCTTACTTCGGTTATGCTCGTCAGGACAGAAAAGCAAAGGCTAGAGATCCAATCTCAGCTAAACTTTGTGCAGATATTATTACTGCTGCCGGTGCTGACAGAATCCTAACAATGGATCTTCATGCAAATCAGATTCAGGGCTTCTTCAACATTCCTGTTGACCACCTAATCGGTGCTCCAATTCTTGCAGCACATATGAGAGAAAAGATGGGTACAAACGCAGATGATTATGTTGTTGTTTCCCCAGACCTTGGTTCAGTTACAAGAGCAAGAAACTTTGCAGCTAAAATCGGTTGTGGTCTTGCTATTATTGATAAGAGACGCCAGAAAGCTAATGTTTCTGAAGTTATGAACATTATTGGTGATGCTAAGGGCAAGAGAGTTATCCTAGTTGATGATATGATTGATACAGCCGGTACACTATGTAACGCTGCTGAAGCTATCATCGAAAAGGGTGGTGCTGTTGATGTTACTGCTTGTGCAACTCACGCAGTTCTATCAGGTCCTGCTATTGACAGAATTAAGAAGAGCCCTATTAAGGAAGTTATTCTTCTTGATACAGTGCCTATCCCAGAAGACAAGATGCTTGATAAGTTCACTATTCTTCCTGTTGCTCCTGTATTTGCAGAAGCTATTGAAAGAATTTATTCTGACAAGCCTGTTTCTCCAATCAACTCATAATTGATAATTATTTTAACTTTTTAAGGGGTGCTCTTTAGTGCCCCTTTATTTTTTAGGTGATAAAATGTTTGGTAAAAAGAAATTTAGTTCTTCTATTGAATATATGGTTGTTGGTCTTGGTAATCCGGACAAAAAGTACGAGAATACCCGTCACAACACAGGCTTTATCTGTCTTGATAAAATCTCAGAAAAGTTTTCTTGTGATGTAAACCGTATTAAGTATAAGTCACTTGTAGGTGAATGTACTATTGACGGTAAAAAGGTTTTACTAATGAAACCACAGACATATATGAATAATAGTGGTCAAGCTGTTGTAGAGGCTATGAATTTCTACAAAATCCCCCCTGAGAATGTGATATTAATATTTGATGATATATCCCTTGATGTAGGAAAGATGAGAATACGCCGAAAGGGTAGCCACGGTGGACAAAATGGTGTTAAGAACATTATTTATCTAAGTGGTAAAGATACTTTTCCTCGCATAAAGGTAGGTATAGGAAAGAAACCTCATCCTGACTATGATTTGGCTGCTTGGGTTCTTTCAAAATTTACAGGTGACGAAATTAAACTGATTGATAAAATGGCCGATAATTGTTGTGAGGCTATTAAGTATATTATTGACGGTAATGTTGATAAGGCAATGAATTTGTTTAATTCCTAACCTAATAATATGCAGGTGAATAATGGAATTTTTATTTGATTGTGTTGCACAGTTAAAGAATTTTCAAAAACTAAATTCTTATGCAAAGTTAAAAGGTGCAGTTGCAGTAACTGCACTTAATTCAGGTTTTAAATCAAATATCATAGGAACGCTCTGTCATTATAACGATGCCAGAGCTTTTTGTGTTGCCGGTGATGAAAAGGAAGCACAAGTTATTTGCAATGACCTATGTATGATGGGTTACAAGGCTTGTGTTTATCCTCAAAGGGACTTTAATTTTAGAGAAGTTAGTGGTATTTCCAGGGAATACGAACACCAAAGGTTAAAGGTTCTTACAAAACTTTTAACAGGTGAATGTGACATTGTGGTAGGTACAATTGATGCATTACTTCAATATACTATTCCACCGGAAATTCTAAAGAAAGCTACACTTCACTTAAAACAAGGTCAGCAAATCTCTACAGAACAATGTGTAGAGGCTCTTAATTTGCTTGGTTATGAGCGTACAGATATGGTTGAGGGTACAGGTCAATTTGCACTGAGAGGTGGTATTCTTGATTTATTTGTACCTGATAGCGAAAACCCTGTTCGTGTAGAATTTTGGGGTGATGAAATCGACTCTATCAACCATTTTGATATTCTAACCCAAAGAAGATTTGACAAGGTGGATAGTATTTTACTTTCCCCATCAAATGAAATTCTTGTGGAAAACAAAGAGGAACTTTCTGAAAAAATAGTTAAAAAAGCTAATTTATTAAGAAGTGAAAAAACCGAAAAAGCAAAGGAAACTCTCTATAGAGAGGCTGAAAATATTGCCAATGGTGTAAATTTAACTATTCTTGATAAGTACATTTCTTTAGTATATAAGAAACCTGCAACTGTCCTTGACTATGTTGATGAAGAAGATTTTATCTTTATCAGTGAACACACTAATATTTCTGATAGAGTAAAGTCTATGGAATTTCAGTATAAGGAGGATATGAAAGAATACTTTGAAGATGGTATTCTTTGCAGAGGTCTTGATAAGTTCTCAATGGACTATAAGGAATTTTTGGAAATTGTAAACACCAGACATACAATTTTTATGGATAACTTTACCAGTGGTCATTTTGATTTACCTTTAAGTGATATTGTTTCATTTAATATAAAGCAAGTTGCACCATGGAATGGTTTATTAACTGTACTTTGTGAAGATTTAAATGAATTCTTTAAGGAAAGAACTACTGTTGCAATTCTTGCAGGTACAGAAAAGTCCGGTAGAAATCTTACAGAAGAATTAAAAGAAAAAGGTTTTAAAGCACAATTTGTAACAGACTTAAAGAAAGCTGAACAAGGCAATATTTATGTTATGGAAGGTGCTTTGTCAACAGGCTTTGAACTATTACAAACAGACTTCCACCTAATAACATATGGTCAGTCAGTGCAAAAGCCTAAGAGAAAAGTACAGAGAAAAAAGCAAGGTCAAGAAATTTATTCTTTATCAGAATTAAATAATGGTGACTATGTAGTTCATTCAACTCATGGTATAGGTATCTTTAGTGGTATTCATAACCTAGAAGTACAAGGTGTAAGGAAAGACTATATCAAAATCACTTATGCAAAAGGTGATGTACTTTATGTACCGGTAACTCAGCTTGATTTGGTAGCAAAGTACATTGGTCCTAGAGATAATGAACATGTAAAGTTATCTAAACTAGGTGGCAGTGAATGGCAGAAAGCAAAGACCAGAGTTCGTTCAGCAGTTAAAGATATGGCTAAGGAACTTTCTAAGTTATATACAGAGCGAATGAAAGCTAAGGGCTATGCTTTTTCACCTGACGGTGAGTGGCAAAGAGACTTTGAAGCCAAGTTTATGTATGATGAAACACCTGACCAATTGCGATGTACTGATGAAATCAAAGGTGATATGGAGCGACTTGCTCCAATGGATAGATTACTTTGTGGTGATGTTGGTTTCGGTAAAACAGAGGTTGCACTGAGAGCAGCATTTAAGTGCGTTTGTGACAGTAAGCAATGTGCAATTCTTTGTCCTACAACAATCCTTGCTTGGCAACATTATCAAACTATTATCAATAGATTTGACGGTTATCCGGTAAGAATTGAACTGCTAAGTAGATTTAGAACTGCAAAACAACAGAAAGAAATTGTTGAAAAGCTAAAGCGTGGTGAAGTTGATATTGTAGTGGGTACTCATAGACTGGTACAAAAGGATGTTACTTTCCACGACTTAGGACTTGCAATTATTGATGAAGAACAAAGATTTGGTGTTGCTCATAAAGAGAGATTTAAAGAAATTTGCAAGAATGTTGATGTACTAACCTTGTCAGCTACACCTATTCCACGAACACTTAATATGGCTATGAGTGGTATTCGTGATATGTCTGTACTGGAAGAAGCACCAACCAACAGACAACCGGTACAAACCTATGTACTTGAGCATGAACCTGCAATTCTCCACGAAGCAATTAGAAGAGAACTAAGGCGTGGGGGACAGGTGTTCTATCTTCATAACAATACAGAAAGTATCAACGCAAAGGCAGTTGCAATTTCTGAGGCTATTCCGGAAGCTAAAATTGCAGTTGCTCATGGTAAAATGTCTGAACATGAATTGTCTGATATTTGGGCAAGAATGTTGAACCAAGAAATCAATGTGCTTGTATGTACCACAATTATTGAAACAGGTATTGACTTACCAAATGCGAATACCTTAATAATTGAAAATGCAGATAATATGGGACTTTCTCAACTTCATCAGTTAAGAGGCAGAGTTGGCAGAAGCAGCCGTAGAGCTTATGCTTACTTTACATTTAATCCTCACAAGGTGCTTTCTGATATTAGCCAAAGAAGACTTAATGCAATTAGAGAGTTTACGGAGTTTGGCAGTGGTTACAAGATTGCAATGCGTGACCTTGAACTTAGAGGTGCAGGTAATATCCTAAGTGGTCAACAACATGGTCATATGGAGGATGTTGGTTACGATATGTACCTAAAGCTACTTAATGAAGCAGTTAAGGAAGAAAAGGGAGAGATTAAACCAACCGATACAAATGAATGTACTGTTGATATTCAGATGGATGCCCATATTCCTGAAAGCTATATTGAAAGTCTATCTCTAAGACTTGATGCTTATAAACGAATAGCAGATATAAAAACTCCTGATGACTATGATGATGTAGTTGATGAACTTTGTGACAGATATGGTGATATGCCACAATCTGTAATTGGTCTTTGTGATATTGCATTAACAAGAAACAAAGCAAAAGAATGTGGTATCTATGATATTAAGCAAAGTGAAAGCAATATTATATTGAAAGTAAACGATTTGAAAAATCCGGAACTTTATAAATTAATAGGCAATGCTAACGGCAAAGCTATATTAACACCATCAGAAAATCCATATATTACACTTAAAGTTGACAAGAACAAAAACGGTCTTAGTGCTTTAACAGAATTATTCTGGGAGAAATAATAGACAAATTCCTACATAAAAGTACAAAAATAAAGAAAAAATCGTTGATTTTATGAATTTTTAGTGTTTTTTATGGACTTTTTGATTAAATTATTGTATAATACATCTTATGTTATATTATTATGTTATATTATCCTAAAGGCAGGTATAATCAAATGAATTTTAAGAATATTAAAAAAGTAATGGCTGGTACAGTTGCAGGTGCAATTATGGTATCAGCAGCAGCTTGTACTCCAATCAGTACAAAGGCTCAGTGGTCTTACAAAGAAGGCAAAAATGAAAAGGCAATTGGTGTTTATATTTTTGCTCTTTACAATGCTTATAACCAAGCTAAGACTTATGCTGAGAAAGCAGATGGTTACAAGAAAGACGAAAGTTTCCTTGATTTAAAGATTAAGGATGATGACGGTAAGGAAGCAGTAGCTTCTGATTGGATTAAGGATAAGGCTGATTTAACTCTTAGAGAAGCTCTTTATCTTGACAGTAAGCTAGATAGCCTAAATGCTACAGTTGATGAAGCATCATATGCTGAACAGGCTGAAAAGGACTGGACACTGGGTTATATGGCTGAGTATTACTCACAGATGGGTTACTCAACAACACCGGAACAGGATATTCTGGAACCATACGGTATTTCTAAGGAAAGCTATCAGGAACTACAGTACAATATGTCCGGTAAACAGCAGAAGTTATTTGATTTAATGTATGGTAAGGGTGGTTCAGAAGAAGTTTCTGACTCAGACCTACAGAAGTTCTTTGATGACAACTACACATACTACACATACTTTACAGTACCTCTATCAGAAACAACAACTGATAAATCAGGTCAGCAGACATCAAAGGCTTATGATTCTAAGAAGCAGAAGCAGCTAACATCTGATGCAGAATCTTATGCTAAGGCTATTAACAACGGTTCAACAATGGAAGATCAGTGTACAAAGTATCTAAAGGCTACAAAGAGTTCTTCAAAGGCTAGTAAAACAGTTCAAAAGGGTTGTGAACTACTTGATAAGGACAAACTAAGTTCTTCTTCAATTGGTGAAGATGTAGCTAAGAAGCTTGTTGATATGAAAGTTAACGAAGCTAAGTCTGTTACAATCGGTAAAGATGATTCCAAGACAATTTATGTTATCCAGAAGCTAAACACTAAGGATGGCGAAAAGGAATATCTAACTAAGGATGATTCTACTAGGAAGAATGTTCTTCAAAGAATGAAGAATGATGATTACAACAAATTCCTACAGAAAGAAGCTAAGGCAATTAAGTGTGAAGTTAACGAATCTGTAGTTAATAAGTATGACCCTGATATGTTCTGGGAAAAGCCAGAAGAAACAAGCACAACAACAACTTCTTCTAAGTAAGATTTGTTAAACAATTTTCTAACATTACGGAGCTACTTTTTATGATTAATAGATTAAAGAAATTTATCTGTATATGTGGAGTTTGCGTATTGTCAATTACAACTCTTTCATTTGCAACAGTAGCAAATGCTGAGGATTATGTTGACAATAGCCAAGAAGCAGTCTATACAACTGCACCGGCAGTTGTAAATACAGAACCTGTTTATACTCAGTCACAAGAACCGGCTAATAATAATGTTGATGCATATACATATGCTCAGGATTATACTCAAGCACCGGTAGTTGATAATTACAGTAACGATACTAACACAAATGATGATGTTAATACTGCTAATTACAATTTCTATGATGATAACGGTGAAGTGTCAGATGGTAGTGGTGATACAAATACCGATACTAATACTGACACAGATACTAACACCGATACCGATACAAATGCTGATGCCGGAGAAACAACAACTCCAACATTCAAAAATGTTAAAGACATTGATGATACTGAGTTAAAAGATAGCGACTGGGATAAAATCTCAAAAGAATTATCTAAAAGTAAATCAAAAGGTAATAGCTCAAGCCCATTTGACTATATTAAAAATAGTGAAAAGGCTACAGGTTGGGATGCTTTCATTAATAATCTAAATTGGGCTTCAACTCTTGCATTAGTTTCATTTGCATTAGCTTTAATCTGTATCTTAATTTTTGTAATCTTTACAATTAAGAAAATAAGAAACAAGAGAAAAGGTTTACCTAATGTAAAAGTTAAATCTAACAAATCTGTTGTAAGTGGTTCTCATGCAATTATTGAGGATGATGAAGAAGACAACTTTGATGAAATTTCTTCCGATACAAATGCAGAACCTGAAGAAACACAGAATATTTCTTCTCATTCAAAGTCAGCTCACGGTGGTGCTGAGGACTACGGTGATGATTATGATGATGAAGATTTTAAAGATGTTCATTATGTAAAACCTGCTGATAAGCCAAAGAAGAAAAAGCTAAAGCAGGATACATCAGAAATCATTATTCCAAATAAATATAAGAGATAAAATCAAGGCACTGTTTTCAGTGCCTTTTTTGTTATATTTTTGTCCATAAAAATAAGCTGAGTTTGATTTTACAAACTCAGCTTTTGTTATTTATAGTAATTAGCCTTCTAAATATTCTACAATTGTTGTGTCAAGATTGTCAACATTTTTACCTGTGTTGCATAGTGGGATTTTCTTGCCTTTTCGTACAAATAGAGGTACTTCATTTAGTGCAACATTTACAAAGTGTACACCTTTTTCAAGTTTCTCTTTATGTACAACCTTGTTACCTGAAAGCTTGTAGAATGTCATTTCTTCCGGTAGATATACTGTTCTGCCTGATTTATTCTGTTCGTAAACAGGTGTAATCATAGCTTCATCACCAAGAAGAACTTGGTCATCAGTTTCCTTAGATAGTGCATCCTTATATTCAAATGCAAGTGGCTTAAACATCATTTCATTGTTTTCAGCACACTTTTTAGCTAGGTCATATAGGTAAGGAATAAGTCTGTATCTAACTTCAATAACATCCTTAAATTCCTTGTTGTTGCTAAATGCATATGCTTCCTGATTTCTTGTACCAATAGCAGAGTGGTTTCTAAATAGTGGAGTGAATACAGATAACTGCATCCATCTGATTACAAGTTCTCTACTTGCATTACCATTAAAACCACCACAGTCAGCACCTGTATAAATGTAACCACACATATTTAGTGATGGTAACATTCTTAGGTTAAGTAGGATGTGACTCCACCAAGATGTGTTGTCACCTGTCCAAATACCACCGTATCTATGTGAGCCAATGCATGATGCTCTGGAGAATAGGAGAGTGTCCTTTGGCAAACATTCACCAACACCTCTTGTCATCATATAACCATATAGGTTGTGAACATCATAGTGGCTGTATTTGCCATCTAGGTGGTGCATATTCTTGTAGTCATCAATACTGTTAGATAACTTAGAGAACTGGTCTCTGTATTCAAAGAAGTCCCAACAATCAAGGTCTTCACCATTATACTTTTTAACAAAGTCAACTGCCTTCTTAAAGCCTTCCATTGAGAAGAATAGGGCAGGTTCATTCATATCAATCCAGAAACCCTCAATACCTTTGTCAGTTAGTGTATGGAACTTGTCACCAAACCATTTTCTTGTGTCAGCTTTTAGATAATCTGGGAAACAACAAATGCCCGGCCATACTGCTGCCTTAAAGTCATCACCCTTTCTATCCTTGCAGAAGTAGTTGTTCTTTACACCTTCTTCATATACATCAAAGCCATCTTCACATCTAACACCTGCATCAATAATAGGAATTAGTCTAATACCTTTTTTCTTTAATTCTGCTACATATCTTTCAAAGTTAGGAAATGCCTTGTTATCAATTGTAAAGTCCTTGTAGTGGTCCATATAGTCAATATCAAGAATTACAGAATCAAGTGGAATATCTGCCTTTTCATAACCATCTACAACTGCATCAACTTGTTCTTTGTTAGCATAGCTCCATCTGCTTTGCTGATAACCAAATGCCCACATTGGAGGCATATAACTTTTACCGATAAGTTCTCTAAAGTTCTTAACAACTTCAAGTTCATTTTCACCGTTAATTACATAGAAGTCAGCGTCTTTACCTTCTAGAGAAATTGTAATTTCATCCTCAACGGTAAAACCCATATCGTAGTGAACAGTACCCGGAAAATCAATAAAGTAACCAACTGTTGTTTCACCACTAATAATAAAGAAGTTGTGTGCACCGTATAGTGCTTCCTTTTCTTCTGTGTGGCAAGGGTCATCTGAACAGAATGAACGATACTTTCTGCCTCTTTTGTTAATACCACCCATTTGTTCACCAAGACCATAAATGGCATCACTATCATTTAGTGACATAGAGATAAACAGGTTATCTTCTTTTAAAGAAATATAGTCAGGGCTTTCCTTCTCAATTGGCAAATCAATTACAGTTGAGTCTGTACAGAATGGTTCGCCAAATCTGTATTTTTTAATATTCATATAAAATCTCCTAATTCTTTCTAATTATCATAAAGATTATAACATAAAGATTTCATTTTTCAAGGTTTTTGAACAAAAAATATTAACAAATTATGAACCCTATTTTTGTAAGTGCTTTACAAATTATTTCACCATGGTCAAATGCCAGTCCATCATTACTAATAATTTTAAAGTCAGCATTATTTTTTGTAACACCTTTAGTTATATTTTTTTCAAGTTCTATATTAATAATTTCATTTTCATCCTTGTTGCTTAAAACTAATTTAACCTTATCATCACTGTCATTAATTTTAATATCAAACCACTTTGCATCTTTTGCATCATCACCGGCAATAGGCTTAATCTTGTCTTTCTCAACAATAGCGAGGAATGAATCTGTCATTGTCCAGCTTCTAGGGTCACGATTTGGGGAAGAGAACACACCGATTTCTTCAATGGGTATATCTTTAATAGAAGTTTCCTCATAAAGTTCTCCCTTTGCAGTATCAAAGATTGTTTCATCACTTTCAGCAAATCCACCGGGTAATGCCCAATGGTCAAGAAATGGATGACCACCTCTTTTTATCAGTAATACTTGAACTTTATTTTCTTTTATAGAAAATAAAACAATATCAGCAGTTACAGATGGTTTAGGGTAGTCCTTAGCTTTGTAATTTTGTAAAAATTCCTCTAGTGTAAATCCCTTATCATCAACAGTTCTTTTCATAACAATTACCTTCCTTTCAAGAAAAAAGGCTATTACAATAGTAATAGCCTTTTATAGTATGTGTTATAAAATTAGAAATCTACTTCTGTATCATAATAACAGCACTTGAGAAGTTTTTCCATTTCTTCCTGAGTAGGAATACGAGGATTAGAACCTGTACAAGCATCAGCAATAGCATTCTTTGCAATTTCAGGTAGTCTTTCTAGGAATACATCTTCAGGTACAAAGCCCTGTTCTGTTGGATATGAGTCAGGATCATAGTTCTTAATGCAATGAGGAATGTTTAGTTCATCATTCATACCTCTTAGATGGTCAATAAGTAGAGAAATCTTTTCATCAAGTGAGTCACCACCAAGGTGCATAAAGTCAGCAATCTGACCGTATCTTTCAGCAGCTGTTTCATTCTTTGCATTAAATGCAATAACCTTTGGTAGATACATAGCATTAGCAGCACCATGGATAATATGTGCACCATAGTCAGCAAAAGCAGCACCTGTCTTATGTGCCATTGAGTGAACAATACCTAGTAGAGCATTTGAGAATGCCATACCTGCAAGACACTGAGCATTGTGCATATTGTCTCTCTTTTCCATATCGCCATTGTAAGAACCGATTAGGTCGCTCTGAATCATCTTAATTGCGTGTAGAGCAAGAGGGTCTGTGTAGTCACAGTTAGCAGTAGAAACATATGCTTCAATAGCATGTGTCATAGCGTCCATACCTGTATGAGCAACTAACTTCTTAGGCATTGTTTCTGCTAGGTCAGGGTCAACAATAGCTACATCAGGTGTAATTTCAAAGTCAGCAATAGGATACTTAATACCCTTTGAGTAGTCTGTAATAATTGAGAATGCTGTAACTTCTGTAGCAGTACCTGATGTTGAAGAAATAGCACAGAAATGTGCTTTCTTTCTTAGACTAGGAATACCGAATACCTTGCACATATCTTCAAAACTAATGTCAGGATATTCATACTTAATCCACATTGCTTTTGCAGCATCAATTGGTGAGCCACCACCCATTGCAACAATCCAGTCAGGTTCAAAGTCAAGCATAGCCTGAGCACCCTTCATAACAGTTTCAACTGATGGGTCAGGTTCAATACCTTCAAATAGCTTAACTTCCATACCTGCTTCTTCTAGGTAAGAAACTGCCTTGTCTAAGAAACCAAAGCGTTTCATACTACCGCCACCTACGCATACGATAGCTTTCTTACCTTTAAAATCTTTTAGTGCTTCAAGAGCTCCTTTGCCGTGATAAAGATCTCTTGGAAGAGTAAATCTTGCCATTTTAATTACCTCCATTTATATTAAATATAATTTCTTGCTTTGCCATAATTGATATTCTTAACAATTATTTATTAACATTATAGAACCTTTTGTTTAAAATATCAAGACCTATATACAAATTTTATAAAATTTTTTCTTACACTTTACAATTCTATGTAATAAATATCAATTATATGATAAGGATATATCTTTAATTTGATAAGGTATAATCTATATTTAACAAAAGAAAAACTGCCTACCGTTACGGTAGACAGCTATGTGAATAGAGATTAATTATTATAGTTCAGCAATAACTTCAACTTCAACCAAAACATCTTTAGGTAGCTGTTTAGCAGCGACACAAGAACGAGCCGGTTTTTCAGTAAAGTATTCACCGTAAATACCGTTGAAAGCACCGAAGTCTTCCATATTCTTTAGGAAACATACAGTCTTAACAACTTTGTCTAGGGAAGTACCTGCTTCTTCAAGAACAGCCTTTAGGTTCTTACAAACCTGATGAGTTTGTTCTTCAATAGTAGTAGCTTCTACATTACCACTAGAAGGGTTAATAGCAATCTGACCGGAAGTAAATACTAGGTTGCCTGTCTTAACTGCTTGTGAATATGGGCCAATAGCATCAGGTGCATTTTTTGTGTAAACTTTCTCACTCATTTTGATTACTCCTTTATATGTAAATTATACTAGCTTAAAGCCATTATCTTTTAATGCTTTTTCAATCATAGCAATATGGTCAAAATTCTTTGTTTCAAGAACAAGTCTTAGGTAACAACCGTTAATGTCGGCAATTTCACTGGCTCTTTCGTGATGAACAGAAATAACATTACCACCACAATCAGCAATAATCTTACTAACCATTTCCAGCTGACCCGGTTTATCCATAAGTTCAATACATAGGGAAGCACTTCTGCCTGTGTTCATAAGACCTCTCTTGATAACTCTTGATAGGATAGTAACATCAATATTACCACCTGAAACAACACAAACAACTTTCTTACCCTTAACAGGTAGCTTGTTGAACATTACAGCAGCAACAGAAACTGCACCTGCACCTTCAGCAATCATTTTTTGTTGTTCGATAAGTGCAAGAATAGCAGAAGAAATTTCATCCTCAGTTACTGTAACAATTTCATCAACATATTCTGAAACTAACTTAAATGTATTTTCACCCGGTTCCATAACCTTGATACCGTCAGCAATTGTATTAACAGAATCAAGCTTAATGATTTTACCTTCTTTAATTGAGTTGTACATTGATGGTGCACCGGCAGCCTGAACACCATAAACCTTAATCTTTGGATTTAACTTCTTAGCAGCAAATGCAACACCACTAATCAGTCCACCACCACCGATTGGTACAACAATAGCGTCAACATCGGACATTTCTTCCATAATTTCAAGACCAATAGTACCTTGACCGGCAATAACATTAATATCGTCAAATGGATGAACAAATGTATAACCACACTTATCTCTTAGTTCAATAGCCTTTGCATAAGCGTCATCATATACACCCTTAACCATACAAACTTCTGCACCGTAGTTCTTAGTAGCCTCTACCTTAGAGATAGGAGCACCATCAGGTAAGCAGATTAAAGACTTAATGCCATACTTAGTAGCTGCAAGTGCAACACCCTGTGCATGGTTACCGGCAGAACAAGCAATAACACCATGTGCCTTTTCTTCATCACTTAGCTGAGAAATCATATAACCTGAACCTCTTAGCTTAAATGAACCTGTAAGCTGTAAACATTCAGGCTTTAGATAAACTTCACATTCAGGGTTGATTTTTGGAGCTTCAACAAGCTTTGTTTCTCTAACAACATTCTTCAATACATGAGAAGCGTGATAGATTTTGTCTAATGTCAACATTTTAATAACCTCTATTCCATAAAAATAAAAAAGCCTTCGTCCCGTAAAGAGACGAAGACCGTAATCTCCGTGGTACCACTCTTTTTATTGCAAAAAAGCAATCACTTAATTCATACACCAATATGTACTATTCTTTAACGCAGAACATACGAACGCTCTTACTAAATTTCAGATGTCAGCTCAAGGGTGATTTACTATGAAACTTTTCGTTATCTTTCACCAACCGATAACTCTCTGAAGAAAAGTACTTCATGTACTGTCCCTATCCTTGCTTTTTAATCATATTTTATTCTTATCAAAAACTTTTGTCAATAGTTTTTTGTAACTTTTAGGATTTTTGTTTTCCACTTTATTACTTATTAAATGTGTAATATAAAAATTCAGGGAAGATACTTCTCCAAAAATGCTCATTGTGACAAGCCTTTTTGTATTCCTTAAATATGATTTTATCTTTAGGATAATTTATGTTTTCAAGATACTTAATCATATTATTAGTATCGGTTAGTAGCATTGATTCAAGTTCATCACCATCACCGTTGTACATATAAAGTAGGGGATAGTTACCTTTAAAATCAAGATTTTTTAAGTATTTGTTCCATGTGTTTTCATTAAATAATAGAAATGCCGGGGACAATGCACCGATAGAACGGAACTTATCACTGTGTTCCATACCAATATAAAAAGCCTCAAGTCCACCGGAAGAACTACCACATATAGCAGTATGTTCTTTGTCGGTATAAATGTTGTAGTTTTTGTTGATGTACTTCATAACAGTATTTACAACAAAATCTGAGAATTCCTTGCCTGTACCATTTTCAAAATCACCTAAAGACTTTTGGTCTTGTCTGATTTCACCAATGTTAGGGGTAAGTTCATTATCTCTGTTTCCGTCACCATTATCTATACCAACTACAATACAGTTGTTGTCACTGTTCTTCATCATAGAATTTACACTTTCAGCAACATTCCAACAACCTTTGTCAGTTGACAATTTGTCAAAAAGATTTTGACCGTCACACATATAAATGACAGAATACTTTTTATTCTTATCATTTTTGTCATATTCTTTAGGTGTGTAAATGAAAATATTTTTCTCTTTATTCTTATTGTATTTTAAGGATACTGTTTCATATTTTGCATTTTCTTCTTTTTCGTCATATACAAATGGAATACCGATATTACCTTCTGAGCTACTGGCCTCTAGGTGATAACCACTAATGTACTTATTAAATACAAGAACCATTGATTTGTCGGTATCATCACCGATAAACATAACTCTGTCATATTTTTTGTAGTCACCTGTACAACTATATGCATTGTAGTCATCACTTGACTTTATTCTCTTTAGATTTACTTCTTCAGTTTCTTTACTTGTTGTGCCGGAAAAGATTGCTTTGATTTTGTCAGAATATGACTCTCTAATATAAATGGTATGTGGATTTTTGATAGTCATTTTTTCCTCCTTACTGACGGAATTATTTTGTTTCGTACAACCAAATACCCCCATAATAATTGGAAAAATAAGTAGTATTGCTAATATTTTCTTCATTTTTATCAAGTCCCTTTGTTCTATTGTAACAAAAAGCAATAAACTTCGTCAATAACTATTTATTTTGTATATTTTTCTACTTGCTTTTTACTTCTTTAATGTATTAAAATATATATTGTGTTTTCTATAAACAATATTTTTATGAAAGGGGTAGTATGATTTAATTCATACAAGTAGAACATGGAAAAATTATTCAAACTCAAAGAAAATGGCACTACAGTAAGAACTGAAATTATTGCCGGTGTCACAACTTTCCTTGCTATGGCTTATATCTTGGCAGTTAACCCAAGTATTTTGTCAGCAGCAGGAATGGACCAGAGTGCTGTTTTTGCAGCTACAGCAGTTTCTGCTGCTTTCGCTACATTAATTATGGCATTCTTCGCTAATTATCCTGTAGCTCTTGCTTCCGGTATGGGACTTAATGCTTATTTTGCATACACAGTAGTTCCCCAGTTAGCAGAACAGGGTATCACAAACCCTTGGCAGGTTGCACTAACTGCAATCCTAGTAGAAGGTATTATCTTTATTATCCTTTCAATCTTTAAGTTTAGAGAAACTTTGGTAAACAAAGTTCCTGCAAACCTAAAGAATGGTATCTCAGCAGGTATCGGTCTTTTCGTTACTATTGTTGGTCTAAAGGGTGCCGGTGTTGTTACAACTGATGCTTACTATGATGGTAAGGCAGTTCAGTCATCAACACTTGTAAAGCTAGGTGACCTAGGTTCAGCTCCTGTAGTACTTGCTTTAGTTGGTCTATTAATTGTTGCTGCTTTATGGCATTTCAAAGTTAAGGGTTCAATCCTTATCGGTATTCTAGCTACTTGGGTACTTGGTATTATTGCTCAGTTAACAGGTTGGTACGATGGTACTTCACTAATTCCTGATTTCTCTAACTACCATGTATTTGGTCCTGTAGCAGATATGGGTTCAAAACTTGCATTCCACTTTGACTTTGGTTATGTAGCATCAAATGTTGTTAACTTTGCAGTTATCGTATTTGCATTCCTATTTGTTGACCTATTTGATACAGTTGGTACTCTAATCGGTGTTGCTCAGGAAGGTAAGCTACTTAACGAAAAAGGTGAACTACCTAGAGTTGGTAGAGCCTTAATGGCTGATGCTATTGGTACTTGTGCCGGTGCTTGTCTTGGTACATCAACAGTTACATCTTATGTAGAATCTACAACAGGTGTTGCTGAAGGTGGTAGAACAGGTCTTACTGCTTTTACTTCTGCAATCCTATTCTTACTTGCACTTCCACTATATCCAATCTTCCTAGCTATTCCATCATTTGCAACTGCTCCTGCTCTTGTATTTGTTGGTCTATTAATGCTAAAGAACATTACAAAGATGGATTTCAACACAGATATTGCTGATACAGTTGGTGGTTTCTTAGCTATCATTATGATGCCATTTGCATATTCAATTGCAACAGGTATTATGTTCGGTATCCTATCATGGGTTATCCTAAAGGTTGTTACAGGTAAGATTAAAGACATTCACCCTGTTATGTGGGTTGCATTTGGTCTATTTGTACTTCGTATAGTTACAATTATCTTGGGAATTTCTTCCTGATAAATTATAATCATTCTATGGGTTGAAGTTAATGCTTCAACCCATTTTTCTTTTGTAAAATACTTGAAAAACCTTATATCTTGTTGTATAATACTTTTTGGATTTTGCCCGTCAGTTCGTGACCATCCTGACGATAAATAAAACTACGGACTTTAGCAATAATAATTTTATTGACTTTGGGCGTAGTATAACTATGCCCATTTTTTATTTTTGCTGTTCCGTTATTTTAGGGAGGAAATATGGAAAGGTACAGTGTCTTAAATGACAAAAATCCTCGTGAAATTGTATTACTGCGAGGTAGTGGTTGCAAATGGAAACGATGTACATTTTGCGACTATCATCTTGACTATTGTCTTGATGAGGAGGATAACTATAATCTAAATGCACAGGTGCTATCTAAGGTTACAGGTATTTATAATAAGCTGGAAGTTATTAATTCCGGTAGTTTTTGTGACTTAGATAACAAGACTATGGATTTGATTATCAAAACTTGTGAAGAAAAGAATATTTCTACAGTACATTTTGAATGTCACTATATTCATCACAAAGAAGTTCCTGCATTAAAGGAAAAGTTCAAGGAACACAACATTAATGTAAGAATAAAGACAGGTGTTGAAACCTTTGATGTTGACTATAGAGAAAATGTAATGAAAAAAGGTTTTGGTAAGTCAACTCCTGAAAAAATAAGAACATATGCAGATGAAGTTTGTTTACTCTTTGGATTAACCGGACAAACAGAAAGCTCTATGAAAAATGATATTGAAACAGGTTTAAAGTACTTTGACAGAGTTTGTGTAAACATTATGAATGACAACACAACTAACGTGAAACCTGACAATTCCGTTATCAAAGTTTTTGCAGAAAAAATTGCACCAAATTATATTGGTAACGATAGGGTAGATATTTTAATGAAAAATACTGACTTTGGTGTTGGTGGAGAAAGTGAGGAACAAACAATTGATTAATAATTTATTACTTATAGGTTCACTACTGTTTATTTTTGGTGGTGCATTATTTGCATATAATTTTTTTGGAAAAGCCGGTCTTTATGCAGTTACTGTTATTGCAACAATTACTGCTAATATTGAGGCACTTATTATGATTAGAGCCTTTGGTATGGAACAAACCTTAGGTAATGTTTTCTTTGCAGTAACATTTTTGGTAACAGATATTCTCAGCGAAACCGAAGGTAAGAAAGAGGCCAACAAGGCAGTATGGATTGGTGTGTTTACATCAGTATTCTTTATTTGTATGACACAAAGCTGGATGCTGTATACTCCATCAGAGTCTGACTGGGTAATGCCATCAATTACATCAGTATTCTCAAATACACCAAGAATGATGATTTCTTCATTGGTTGTATACGCAATTTCTCAGTTAATTGATGTTCAGCTTTATCATTTGTGGTGGAGATTTACTGAAAAGCATTTTGGTGATAAGAGAAGATTTTTATGGGTTCGTAACAACGGTTCAACTCTAATTTCTCAAATTCTAAATACTGCTTTATTCACAATCTTTGCTTTCTGGGGTACATATGATATCGGCACATTATTTAGCATTATGATTTCCAGCTATGTTATTTATATTGTTACCAGTCTATGTGATACACCATTTGTATATTTTGCAAGATTAATTAAAGATAGAAAAGACAGAAAATTAACTTCTATTGCACATTAATTTCAGATAAAAAAGTAGCCCTTATAGGTTTCATTCCTATAAGGGCATTGTTGTTTTTTAAATAAATTTTAAATTAACTTTCATTAAGGTTGTTGTGAATGTAGTAAAGTGTATGACTTTCTGTATCATAATAATATACAGAATATTTGTGATAAATCTTAACTGCTTTTCTTTGACCAACTGAGCTTACATTAACATTTTCATCTGCAATACAGTAGTAGTCACCATCAGTAATCATATCGGTTTTAAAGTCGTAATGGTCACTAAAGGAACTTGTAGTACCCCAAGTGTCAAAGTCCTGAAAATAACCGGTAATTTCTTTCTTGTTTTTAGAAGTAACCTTTGTATAATTTTCATCTTTACCAAATTTACTGTCATAACTTTTGTCGTAAGTGTATTTACTAAAGTCTTGTTGAGTAGAATTATCATCACCATCAGAATAAGTTTCACTGTCGCTATATCCTTTAAGTACTTGCTTAGAGTCTTTATCACTTTTTCCACAACCTGCAAGAATTGCACCACACATTAAGCATGCCAGTAAAATTGTTACTAATTTTTTCAAATGTATTCCTCCTTTGTAATTTGCTAACACCACATTTCCAATTGTAGCACATAAGTATTGTTAACTCAATATTAAAATAAAAATTTTCGATTTTACACAAATAATCAACACAAATTATATTAATGTTGAATAAATGTATACCTATCCTACAAATTTTTGTTGCAATTAAGGTGTTTATTCGTTAAAATGGATAATAGAATGTTTCTAGGAGGTACAGTTATGGAAACAAAATGGATTAATGAATCAATGTTTTATCACATCTATCCTCTAGGATTTTTCGGATGTGATATGGAAAATAAAGGTGGAGATAATGAGTCCCACAAAATCTTAAAGCTAATTGACTACATTCCTCATATGAAGTATATAGGAATTAACGCTCTTTATATTGGACCGATTTTCCAAAGTGCAACTCACGGTTATGATACAACTGATTATAGAAGAATTGACACCAGACTTGGTACAAATGAAGATTTTAAGAAGGTTGCACAGGAACTAAAGAAAAATGACATTAAGATTGTTCTTGACGGTGTGTTTAACCATGTTGGCAGAAAGTTCTTTGCTTTTGAAGAAGTTAGAAAGCATAGGGAAGGCTCTCAGTATTGCTCTTGGTTTAGTGGACTAAGATTTGATTGGAACAATAGTTATAATGACGGTTTCCATTATGACAGTTGGGAAGATCATGAACTGCTTGTTAAGCTTAATATGCAGAATCCTGATGTAAGAAACCACCTGCTTGACGCAGTAGAAATGTGGATTGATGAATGGGATATTGATGGTATCAGACTTGATGCAGCAGATTGTATTGATTTACAATTCTTCCGTGAATTAAAGCAGAGAACAACTGCTAAGAAAAGCGACTTCTGGCTAATGGGTGAAATCATCAACGGTGAATACACAAGATGGTTGCAACCTGATTTACTTGACTCAGTTACTAACTATTCACTATTTAACGGTATTTACAATAGCTTAAATTCAAAGAACCTTTGTGATATTGGTTACAATGTAAACAGAGAATTTAACAATGAATGGGGACTATACAAAGGTAAGTTGCTTTATAACTTTGTTGATAATCATGATGTTAACAGAGTTGCATCATTAATCAATGACCCTAAAGATTTGTTTAATGTTTATTCAATTCTTTATACTTTACCAGGTGTACCATCAATTTATTATGGTAGTGAATGGGGAATAAAGGGCCACAAAAACGATGGTGGTGATATTGAGCTAAGACCTACTATTGATGTGGAGAATATTCCTATTGAAAACCAAGAACTTGTTGACCATATTAAGAAGTTAGCAGAAATTCGTAAGAATAGTGTTCCTCTAAAGTACGGTGATTATGTTCAAATTAGCAATGAATGTTTGTACTGGGCATTTGCTCGTAACTTTAACGGTGAAACAACTGTAGTATGTGTTAATACCGATGATAACCCTCATCATTTCTCATTTAACTACAATGGCAGACAGTATGACATTGATGTAAATGGCAGAGATACTGAAATTGTATAATTCTTTATATATTATATTAGAAAGCTGGAATTAAAATGTATAGGTCAATTAAAATTGCTAATACAACAAGAGAAGAAAGAATTGAAATTATCAAAACTTCTTTAGCTTATAATGAAGACAGTTGTGAAGGTTCTGTAGGTTTTGATGCAATGACTATGTATCAGCCATATATTGACGGTGAAAAAGAGATTGCACAAATCAATATGGAATTTCGTAGTGGGATTGTAAAGTAAGGAGGTTTTGTAGTGGAAAAGTTTTTTACTCATATTTGGAAAGTGATTTCAAGATTTTTTGAAAACTTCAATTGGGAAGGATTATTAATAATGATAATCATTTTAGTAGGTGGTTATTTTGCAACAAAAGCCTTTACAAAAGTTGTTAGAAAAGGTCTTGATAAGGCCAATATAGACTTTTCACTTTCAAAGTTCCTTGTAAATGCAATAAAAATTGCTTGTTATGTTGTGATTATAATGAGTGCTTTATCATATATAGGTATCTCAACAACGGGCTTGGTAGCATTCTTCTCAGCAGGTGCTGCTGCAATAGCCCTGGCATTAAAGGATAGTTTATCCAACATTGCTTGTGGTATTATCCTACTTTTTTCAAAGCCGTTCGTAACCGATGATGTAATTGAAATTAACGGTGAAAGATGTACTGTACTTCAAATTGATTTAATGCACACAAAGGTACTTACTGCTGACCATAGATATATTATGATTCCTAACAGCGTAATCTCGTCAAAAGAAGTTGTAAACTTTACAGCAGAAGATAAGAGAAGACTGGATTTCCATGTACCTGTTGATTATAATGCCGATATTGAAGAAGTGAAGAAAATCTTAATGGATGTTGCTTTATCTAACGATAAGGTTATCACAGAGGATGAAATGCCTTTTGTAAGACTAAATGCATTAGGTGACAGTTCACTTGATATTGTGGTAAAAGTTTGGGTTAAGACTGAAGACTATTGGGATGTATATCACGATATGATTGAAAGTATGAAAAAGGCATTAGACCGAAATAATATAGCAATTCCGTACAATCAATTAGATGTACATATAACTAAATAATGTCAAAAATTCACCTTGTATTCCACTAAATATTGTGGTATCATATTGTGGTATGTTTAAATGTGGAGGTGTTGAGGTGCAGTATAGAAATTTTGGAAACACCGGTATAAAGGTTTCTGCATTGGGTTTTGGTACAATGCGACTTCCTATGTTTCCTAATTCCAACACTATCGACCAAGAAAAGTCTATTGAGTTAATAAGGTATGCCATTGATAATGGTGTTAACTATATAGATACTGCTTATTCCTATCAGGACGGACAAGCTGAAATTGTTACCGGTAAAGCATTAAAGAACGGTTACAGAAGTAAGGTTTATTTAGCTTCAAAAGCACCTGTATGGGAATACAATAACGAGTATGATTTTGACAGAATTTTAGCTGAACAAATGAGAAGAATGAATGTAAATCAAATTGATTTTTATATGCTTCATTCTCTTGATGCTAATTTCTGGGACAACAAAGTCCTAAAGTATAATGTACTTGAACATCTTTATAAAGCAAAGCGTGACGGTAGAATTCGTTACATTGGTTTTTCATTTAATGATGACTTTGATATGTTTAAGTGGATTTGTGACTATTGGGAACATTGGGATTTTTGCCAAATTCACCTTAACTATATTGATGAAGAATATCAAGCAGGTTTAAGAGGCCTTGAATATGCCAAGAAAAAGGGAATGGCAGTTAATATTATGGAACCACTAAGAAGTGGTTATCTTGCCAATGTACCTAAGTCTACACAAATTGTATTTGATGAAATTTGTGCTAAACCTGTAGAAATTGCAATGCAGTATCTTTGGGATAAAGAAGGTGTCAGTTGCGTACTTTCTGATATGGATAGTTTTGAACATATTAATCAGAACCTTGAATATGCAAAGGTTTCTTCAATCGGTATGCTTAGTGGTAAGCGTATTATGGCTATTAAGAAAGCTCAGCAAACCTATATTAATTCAAGAATGATTCATTGTAACGGTTGCTATAAGTGTAATCGTTGCCCTCAACATGTTATGATACCTAGAAATCTTGAAGCAATTAACAAGATTGGTATTCACAGTAGTGTAAAGGTTGCAAAGGAATTTTATGATGGCAGTGTTGCTTTGGTAGGTGGCAGTGCAACTGATTGTACAAATTGTAAATGGTGTGAGTCAATTTGCCCACAACATATTAATATTAGTCATTGGATGCGCAAACTTCCTGAATTAATTAAATAATAGAATACATAATATAACTAAACCGGTGTTTTTTGCACCGGTTTTCTTTATTATTCTATAAAGTAAATATACAATATATATGATAAGAAAAAATTTACTAAACAGAAACTAAAATAAAGTAAAATAATCCCCATAAAAGCTGACTTTGTTGAATATTACCCACAAATTTATGGAAATTATTTACAAGTTAAAATTCTAGTGATGAAAGTGATACTTTGTCATATTGCAAAAATATATATAAATTATGTTTATAATAATATATTGTAATATAATTTTTGCAATACAAACAACAATCACTTGCAAAAATACAAAATGTACTAATGTTTATTGAATTTTTTGTAGTTTTTTACAAAATGTCTGTTAAAACATTGACATTTTAAATCAAAAGTCGGATAATATGGGTGTTATAAGATTATTGGCACACTATATTTTGTAGTGAACCGTAACCAAACAATTTTATATGGAAGAGGAGGCGACATTATGGGCAATATTGCAGAATCAATCCAACAGGAAATGACCTGTGAACCTGTGTTTACAATCCCAATCTTTGGTGGTATCAAAGTTTACGAGTCGGTTGTTGTCACTTGGATTATAATGGCAGTATTCCTTGCATTATGTCTTATTCTTGTAAGAAATCTGAGGGTGAAAAATCCTAGCAGAAAACAAGTTTTTTTAGAGTTTTGTGTTAACTGGCTCTATAAATTTGTTGGTGGAATGGTTGGAGAGGAAGGTTCAGCATATGTACCTTACTTAATATCTGTTCTTATTTATATAGGGTTTAGTAACATTATAGGTATTTTTGGCTTTAAGTCACCGACAAAGGATTTGGCAGTTACCATTGCATTGGCTCTTATGAGTATTATCCTAATTGAAGGTGCAGCTTTGGTTAAGAAGCGCCCGAAAAACTTTCTTAAGAGTTTTATTGAGCCAACACCGATTATGTTGCCCTTTAACATTCTTGAAATTGGAATAAGACCACTTTCACTTTGTATGCGACTATTTGGTAATGTTCTGGGTGCTTTTGTTGTTATGACACTTATCGAATGTGTTGTTCCAGTTGTTGTGCCGGTAGCATTTAGTCTATACTTTGACTTTTTTGATGGCTTGATTCAAGCCTATGTATTTGTATTCTTGACATCTTTGTTTATCAAGGAAGGTATAGAAACAGAATAATTATTAATTAACATATTAAGGAGTGTTCACTATGTTGACATTACTTGCAATTGGTGCAGGTATAGCAGTATTTACCGGTCTTGGTGCCGGTATTGGTATCGGCTATGCTACATCCAAGGCTACTGAAGCAGTTGCTCGTCAGCCTGAGGCAGACGGTAACGTTAGCAAACTTCTACTTCTAGGTTCAGCTCTTGCAGAAGCAACAGCCATCTACGGTTTTGTTGTTGGTTTGCTTATTATTCTATTATTAAAAGATTCAAGTGCAACCCCTGGTATCGCAGTTGGTGCAGGTGTTGCAGTTCTAACAGGTGTGGGTGCCGGTGTTGGTATCGGTATTGCTACTGCAAAGGCTTGTGAGTCTGTTGCCAGAGCACCTGAAGAAGACGGTAAAATTTCTAAGCTATTGCTTCTAGGTTCAGCCCTTGCTGAAGCAACAGCTATTTATGGTTTCGTTGTAGGTCTACTGATTATCCTACTTCTACCTGATAACTCAAGTCAGTATGTTTCTCAACTTGCAATTGGTGCAGGTCTTGCAGTTCTAACAGGTGCAGGTGCCGGTGTTGGTATCGGTCTTGCAACATCAAAGGCTTGTGAATCAGTTGGTCGTATGCCTGAAGCTGACGGTAAGATTTCTAAGCTATTACTTCTAGGTTCAGCCCTAGCTGAAGCAACTGCTATTTACGGTTTCGTTGTAGGTCTATTAATTATCCTACTTCTACCTGATAACGCAGAACTAGGTAAAGGTCTTGTATCTTATACAGGTATCGGTTCCGGTCTTGCAGTTCTTGGTGGTCTTGGTGCCGGTGTTGGTATCGGTATTGCAACATCAAAGGCTTGTGAAGCAGTTTCTCATCAGCCTGAAGCTGACGGTAAGATTTCAAAGCTATTACTTCTTGGTTCAGCCCTAGCAGAAGCAACTGCTATTTACGGTTTCGTTGTAGGTCTACTAATTATCCTACTTCTACCTGGTAACAGTGACCCAACTATTGCAATGGGTGCAGGTATTGCCGTACTTACAGGTCTTGGTGCAGGTGCCGGTATCGGTGTTGCAACATCAAAGGCTTCTCAGTCAGTTGCTCGTCAACCTGAAGCAGATGGCAAAATCTCAAAGCTATTACTTCTTGGTTCAGCACTTGCAGAAGCAACAGCTATCTACGGATTTGTTGTTGGTCTTCTTGTTATTCTACTATTCTAAGGTAGGTGGGATAAATAATGCTAAATTTAGATCCATGGAATATTTTATTCACAGTTATTAACCTATTAGTGTTCTTCTGTATTATTAAGTTCTTCCTTCTAAAACCTATCAAAAAGGTTATGGACCAGAGAGAAAAGATGATTCAGGATGACCTAAACAATGCAGCCGACACAAAGAAAGCTGCTAATAAACTAAAGGCTGAGTACGAAGGTAATGTACAGGCTGCTCAGGATAAAGCAGCAGAAATTACTAAGGAAGCTAAAAAGACAGCCGAACTTCAGAAAAATAATATTATTGCTTCTGCCAATGATCAGGCAAAAGAAATTGTTGATAAAGCACAAAAGAATGCTCAGCTTGAATATGACAAGACAATGAGCAAACTTGAAAGTGAAATTGCAGGTCTTGCTCTTGTAGCAGCGACAAAGGTTGTTAAGGGACAGTCAAGCAATTCAGATACTTCTTCCTACGATGAGTTTTTAGGTGAGGAGGACAAGTAATGACTACAACAGTTAGTAACTATGCTAAGGTGTTGTACCAGTTAAATGTTAGTGCTGACTCTATTAGTATTGCTGAAGATACTTTTGCCGAAAGCAAGGAACTTATGAAAGTTCTTTGCTCTCCGGTAATTATGCCACAGAAAAAGTATGAAATTATTGATAAGATTTTCCCAAAAGATATTTGTAATTTTATCAAGGTAGTTTCAAAAAATGGCAGAATGACATCTATTAATGATATTTTCAAAGAGTATCATAATTGGTACAATAAAGAGAACAAAATTGTTGTTGCTCATCTTTATTATGTTGTGAAACCAACTGAGGAACAACAAGAAAAGTTAAAAGCATTTGTTAAGAAACAGCTAAATGCCAGTAAGGTTGAACTTGAACTTATTGAAAAACCAGACCTTATTGGTGGATTTGTAATTGAAGCTAACGGTCATGAATTTGACAGAAGTTTCAAGAATAAACTTAACGCATTAAATCGTAAATTAGTCTGGAGGTAAACTCGAATGAGCGCAATCAGATCAGATGAAATTATTTCAATACTAAAAAGTGAAATTGAAAATTTTGATTTTGATAATGGAGAGAAAGAAACCGGTACAGTTATCTCTCTAGGTGACGGTATTGCTCGTGTATACGGTATTGACGCTGCTATGTACGGCGAAATCGTTGTATTTGAAAATGGTGCAAAAGGTATGGTACAGGATATTCGTGCTAACGAAATCGGTGTTATCCTTTTTGACAAAGACCGTGGTATCCACGAAGGTACTAAGGTTTCAAGAACTCACAAAAAGGCCGGTATCCCTGTTGGTGATAACTTCCTTGGCAGAGTTGTAAATGCCCTAGGTGCTCCTATTGACGGTAAAGGTGAAATTAAGGAATCCGACTATCGTCCAATTGAATGTGCAGCACCTTCAATTGTACAGAGAAAATCAGTTGACACACCTATGGCAACAGGTATTCTATCAATCGACTCAATGTTCCCAATCGGTAGAGGTCAGCGTGAACTTATTATCGGTGATAGACAGACAGGTAAAACTTCTATTGCTACTGATGCTATCCTAAACCAAAAAGGTAACGATGTTATTTGTATCTATGTTGCAATCGGTCAAAAGGCATCAACAGTTGCAAGAATTGTTAACACACTTGAAAAGAATGGAGCAATGGATTATTCAATAGTTCTTTCAGCTACTGCATCAGACCCTGCTCCTGTTCAGTATATTGCTCCATATTCAGGTACTTCTCTTGCTGAATACTTTATGTATCAGGGTAAGGATGTACTTATTGTATATGATGACTTAAGTAAACATGCTGTTGCTTACAGAGCAATGTCACTTCTACTGGAAAGATCTCCGGGTCGTGAAGCTTATCCGGGTGATGTTTTCTATCTACATTCAAGACTACTTGAAAGATCAGCCAGACTTTCTGATGAACTTGGTGGTGGTTCAATTACTGCTCTACCAATTATCGAAACTCAAGCAGGTGATGTTTCAGCTTATATTCCTACAAATGTTATTTCTATTACTGACGGTCAGATATTCCTAGAAAGTGACCTATTTAACTCAGGTATGCGTCCAGCCGTTAATGTTGGTTTGTCAGTTTCCCGTGTTGGTGGTGCTGCTCAGACAAAGGCTATGAAGAAGGCTGCCGGTTCTATCCGTATTGACCTTGCTCAGTACAGAGAAATGGAAGTATTTACACAGTTCTCATCAGACCTAGACCCTGAAACTAAGGAACAACTTCAGTTTGGTAAAGGTCTAATGGAAATGCTAAAGCAACCTTTATGTCATCCACTTTCACTTGCACAACAGGTTATTTCACTTGTTGTTGCCGAAAACAAGCTAATGCTTGATGTTGATGTTAAGGATATTAAGCCATTCCAGATGAATATGCTAGATTACTTTGCTACTAAGCATCCTGAAATCGGTAAAGAAATTGAAGAAAAGAAAGTTCTTTCCGATGAACTTAAGGATAAAATCCTTGAAGTAGCAAAAGAATATAAGTCTATAAGTTAAAGGAAGTCTTGATATGGCAAATACAAGAGAAATCCAAAGCAGAATTAAAAGTATCAACGATACCCTTAAAATTACAAATGCTATGTATATGATTTCTTCAAGTAAGCTAAAAAAGGCTAAGAGAAATTATGAAAACACTCATCCATACTTTATCAGCCTACAGGACTCAATCAGAAAAACATTGAAACTTGTTCCTGATGTTGAAAACAGATTTTTCTGTGACCAAAAGTATGTTGCAGGTGACGCTGATAAGCGTAAGGGTATTATTGTTGTTACTGCCGATAAAGGTCTTGCCGGTGCTTATAACCAAAATGTTATTAAGTTAGCCCAAGAGATTATTGATACAGAAAAAACAAGTAACGATAAACTTTTTGTTATCGGTCAAGTTGGTCGTCATTATTTCAAGAAGAAAGATATTTTTGTTGACGAACATTTCCAGTTTACTGCTCAAGACCCTAGCCTAAACAGAGCCAGAAAAATTGCAGAAACTGTTATGGATTTATATGAATCTAAAGAACTTGATGAAGTTTATATCGTTTATACAAATATGAAGTCAGCTATTGCTACTGAACCAAAGGTTAAGCGTCTATTACCACTTCGTAAACACGCATTTACAGATACATCAGACCATATTGATATGGGTACTCATATTGAGAATATTACTCTTTTACCATCTGCTGATGCTGTTTTCGATAATGTTGTACCTGACTTTATTGCCGGTTACATTTACGGTGCTTTAGTTGAATCTTACTGTAGTGAACAGAATGCCAGAATGATGGCTATGCAGTCTGCTACAGATAGTGCGAAGGAAATGTTAAAGGACCTTTCAGTTCTTTATAACAGAGCTCGTCAAGCAGCTATTACACAAGAAATTACAGAAGTTATTTCCGGTGCAAAAGCTCAGAAAAATAAAGGTTAATTTTCATAATATACTTATGAAAGGATGAATATAATGAATAAAGGTAAAATCATTCAGGTAATGGGTCCTGTTGTTGATGTACAGTTTACTGAAGACACAATTCCTGAAATCAAGGATGCCCTTACTGTTGAAAATGATGGCAAAACTCTTGTTATGGAAGTAGCACAACACCTTGGTAATGACCAGGTAAGATGTATTATGCTTGCTTCTTCTGATGGTTTATATAGAGATATGGAAGTTACTGCTACCGGTTCAGGTATCAAAGTTCCGGTTGGTGAAAAAACACTAGGCAGACTTTTCAACCCACTAGGTGAAACTATTGACGGTGGCGAAAACCTAGATAATGAACAACATTGGGAAATTCACAGAGACCCACCTTCATTTGAAGACCAAAGTCCTGTTGTTGAAATTCTTGAAACAGGTATCAAGGCTATTGATCTTCTTGCTCCTTATGCTAAAGGTGGTAAGATTGGTTTGTTCGGTGGTGCCGGTGTTGGTAAGACAGTTCTTATTCAGGAACTTATCCGTAACATTGCTACTGAACACGGTGGCTACTCAATCTTTACCGGTGTTGGTGAACGTTCAAGAGAAGGTAATGACCTTTGGACAGAAATGACAGAGTCCGGTGTTATTGAAAAGACTGCACTAGTCTTTGGTCAGATGAACGAACCACCTGGAGCTCGTATGAGAGTTGCTGAAACAGGTCTAACAATGGCTGAATACTTTAGAGATGAAATGAACCAGAATGTTCTTCTATTTATTGATAACATTTTCCGTTTCACACAGGCCGGTTCAGAAGTTTCTGCTCTACTAGGTCGTATGCCATCAGCCGTTGGTTATCAGCCAACACTAGCTACTGAAATGGGTGAATTACAGGAAAGAATCGCATCAACAAAGAATGGTTCTGTTACATCAGTTCAGGCTGTTTATGTTCCTGCCGATGACCTTACTGACCCTGCTCCTGCAACAACATTCGCTCACCTTGATGCTACAACCGTTCTATCAAGAAAGATTGTTGAACAAGGTATTTACCCTGCTATCGACCCACTGGAAAGTACATCAAGAATTCTTGAACCTGATGTAGTTGGTGAAGAACATTATGAAACTGCTCGTAAGGTTCAGGAAATTCTACAGAAATATAAGGAACTTCAGGATATTATCGGTATCCTAGGTATGGAAGAACTTTCTGACGAAGATAAAGTTACAGTTTATAGAGCAAGAAAGATTCAGAGATTCCTTTCACAACCATTCCATGTTGCTGAAACATTTACAGGTGTTCCCGGTAAGTATGTTCCACTAAAAGATACTATTCGTTCATTTAAGGCTATTATTGACGGTGAAATGGATGATTATCCGGAAGCAGCTTTCTTCAATGTTGGTAATCTTGAAGATGTTATTGCTAAAGCAAAGGCAATGAAAGAATAAAAGGTGATTCATAATGAATACTTTTAAATTAAAAATCTTGGCAGCCGATAAGGTTGTTTTTGATGGTGAATGTGAGAAAATGACTATTCCTTGCTTTGATGGTGAAAAGGGTATTTTGGCTCATCATGAAAACATTTTGATGGCTACTGATATTGGTATCACTAAGTTCAAGCCTGTTGATGAAGATGAGAGAGTAGTATTCACCGGTTTAGGCTTTATTGAAGTTATCGACAATGATGTTACTTTCCTTGTTCAAACAAGTGAAAGACCGGACGAAATTGATGCTAACAGAGCCAAAGAAGCTAAGGAAAGAGCTGAAGAAGCATTGCGTCAAAAGCGTAGTCAGATTGAGTATCATCACTCAAAGGCATCTCTATCAAGAGCTATGGCTCGACTAAAAGCCACAAGCAAATATATGTAAAAGTCAAAGGTTGTCCTTTATGGGCAACCTTTTTTATGTTATGAAAAAGAAAAATCCCATCTTCAATGAAGATAGGATTATATATTACATATTAAATTGTAAAAATTATTTTCTTACCAAAAGAATTCTACCGGATTTTTTGTTTACAGTATATTTTCTTAATTTTACTGCAAGACCAATGTCTAATTTTTGCATAAATTTAAGTGTTAGAAGAATTGTAATTGCAAAAAGAATAACACATAAGGAAATAATAGCAACTGCCATAGTCCAGTAAATATCAGATATTAAGTATGTAATACCGAAAACTATTGTGCCAATAATTCCTACAATAAGTGTTACCACACCAACAAAAATAATATTGCTGACAAGTCCACTTCTAAGAACCTTGTCACTAATATTACCGTGAATTTCAATTTCTTTCTGCTTTTCATTTAAAGCAGTGTTTAGGTTTTTCATATTACTAATTTTCATAAAATCACCGTAATTATTATATCACACGATTTTAAATTTGTCATTATTTTATGTTAATGAAATAGTTTACTTTGTTAAAAGTTTGCAAAAAAATTAGTGAATTCAACAAATTTCAAGTGATTATTTACAATTAGTTCATTGTTTTATTTTGGCGATAGGTTTATAATAAAGATGAAACATATTAGGAGGGATAAAAATGATTAAAAAACCCGTTGCAATCATTCTATCTGTAATGATGATTGTTACTTCAATGTTTACAGTTTCCTCAGCTGTATTTGCAGAAACAACATCAACTGATGGTTTTAAATCAGGTGATACAGTATATTTTGATTGTTCATCCTGTGGTGATAATTGGACTAGTGCCTATGCTACAGAGTATATTAACTTTACAGAATATTCAAAGGCAGATAATTACGGTGAGAACATTTCCATCACTAATGCTGACAAAACAAAATATAATCCGGTAAAGGTAACTAATGACTTAGGTAACTATAAGTTTAGTTATACATTTACTAATGAAACTGCCGGTGCAAAGGCAATAAGATTTTGGAGAGGTAGTTCTGATACACTATGGAACAATTCTCCTGTTCTTACATATGAAGATTTTGCAAAAGGCAACAACTGTGTATTTGCAACAGACCTAGAGGGCAATGGTTCTGTTGGTAAATATGGTGAAAAGCCTACAGAAACTAAACCTACTGAACCATCACAACCTTCAACCGGTGAATATAAGTTTAGTTATGCAAAGGCTAATAACCTTTATGTTCACGGTGTATCTGCAAATGAAAACGAAACAGAAGCTTGGCAGGTATGGCAACATAAATATGATGAAAAAGGTAGATTAACAGATAGTGGTGACTACTATTTCTTCCTACCTTCATCAACTGATAAATCTAAGATTGATGTTTATAACACATTCTCTTCAACAGTAAAGATTGGTAATGTTGAAATTCCTTCAAAGTCAACAGTTACTATGAATTACACACCAAACAGTAAATATACTGTTACTGTAAATTCAACCAGATACACTTTAAATATTATGAGAAGTGGTGCTGAATGTGCAGTTTATGTAAATAATGCAGCAAGTTTCAACGGCCAAGATTTGTTATCTTATCTAAGTGCTAATAAGTCAAATAACGCAAAGGCTACTGCAGCAGTTACAGAGAGTAACGGTAAGATTACTGATACTTCTATTAAGAAAGTAAAGGGTAGAGGTAACACTTCTTGGGCAAAGTCAAAGAAGTCATTTAACCTTAACTTTGATTCAGCACTTTCTGTTGCAGGTATGGAAAAGACTAAAAAGTATAGTATTGTTGCTAACTATCAAGAGGACTCTCTAACTCGTAATAGATTTTTATATGACTTAGGTGATCAGGTTGGTATTCCATATAACTCAGACAGTAGATATGCTGATTTCTATATGAATGGTGTATATCTTGGTTCGTATCAGCTATGTCAGAAGATTGAAGTTGGTTCAAATAACTTGATTTCTGATATGACAGGTGAAGAATATATTAACAAAGACGGTACAACACCAACTGATTTTCCGTTTGTTGTTAAGATTGACGGTGCAGCAGAAGGTTTTGCATTCTATACTTGTGGTCAAAATGTTGAAGTAGTTTCACCTGATATTACTTCTTCGGATAAGGGCTATAGCAATGCTTATAACTACATTAGGGCAAAATTTGAAAAAATGTATAATGCAGTTAAGAACAATCAAAAAGATTTAGCTGATGTTATTGATGTTGATTCATTTGCCAGAATGTACCTACTAAATGAATATTGCAAAAACTGGGATGCCGGTGTAAGTTCATTCTATTTTGTAAATAAAAAAGATGCTAATGGTAAGTACAAAATCTATGCAGCACCTACATGGGATTATGATAATTCCCTAGGTAATGCAGTAGGTTCTGATGGTGGTACATATACAAAGCCTGAAGGTTCATATATTTCAACTAAAGGCGATAATAATATGTGTACTCTAATGTACAAAAACCCTGTTATTTATAAGAGAAGTGGTGAACTATGGTATAAAGATTTTGTACCTGCTATTGAATACCTATTTAAAGGACAAAATATTTCTTCCGGAGAATTATATTCATCAGATGTTTACTACAATCTAGTTAAAGACTCAGCAGAAATGAACTATACTTCCGGTAGATTACTAAACCCTGAACCTCAGTGGCTTGCAAGTCGTAATTCACTTAATAAGTTAAGTTTTGATTACAAAACTAAGACTTATACAAAGAGTTCAACTGCTACTAAGTATGATACAAATACATTTAAGGGTGTATATGATTATATGGTAGATTGGGCAATTAGCCGTGCTGCATATATGTCAAATATGTTTGTAGATTATTATGTAGAGCCTGTAAAACCAACTGAACCAACTGAACCTACTAAGCCAACAAATCCTGAACATCAGGTTGGTGCAAACACTATTTCAGAATTCTATTTTGACAGTACAGGCAAGAATTCCGGTGATAAACTGGAAGAATATGGTGATAAGTCCGGTTACAAAGCAACATTCGGTAAAGCTGATTTGTTCCTGTCTATGAATGGTAAAAACGGCAGAGCACTTGAGTGGTCTGCTGCTGAGTATGGCAAAGACGGTGATGAAATTGTCCCACTAATGTCAGCCGGTAAGAAGAACCCTTGGGGAGATGCTCCATATATTCAAACTACTTTTGATGGAACTGATTGTAAGGATTTATCATTCTCAATTAGTATGGGTGGTAGTAGTAAAGCTCCTGCAAATTGGAAAATGCAGTATAGCATTGACGGTACAAACTTTACTGATATTTCAAACTCTAATTTCACAATTACTTCTGACAACAGAAAGGTTTTAACTAACTATATTAACAAGGTTAAACTTCCGGAAGAATGTAACGGTGCAAATAGTGTTACAGTTAGAATTATTGCAACATCAACAACAACTATTGCAGGTGGTAGTACAGCAGATGAACCAACAGGTGGCGAAATTGCAGTAAACAATATTGTAATTGAAGGAAAGTCAACTCGCCATGGTTTAATTGGTGACTTGAACCTTGATGGCAAAATTACTGTACAAGATGCTACAATTTTACAGAAATATACTGTTAAGAGATTAACTTTAACAGATGCTCAAAAAGCAGTTGCAGATGTAACTAATGATGGCAAAATTAACATCAAGGATTGTTCTGCAATTCAAAAAATGCTAGTAAGAATTTCATAATATATTTCTCTTTTAAGCCTCACACTATAATAGTGTGGGGTTTATCCTTTTGTTTTATTGACTATGTGTTACTTTTGAAGTATAATATATTTGGTTGTGTAATGTTTTGCACAAAACCTATGTGATTTATAAGAAAGAGACTTTAGAACAGAGGGAAAAATGATGATTGAAGACAATTTTAGAAAAGTTGTTCCTTATGTTCCAGGTGAACAGCCTAAGGACAATGATGTTATTAAACTAAACACTAACGAAAATCCATATCCACCATCACCATCTGTACTGGATGCACTTGCTAAAGTGGATAACAATTCCTTTAGAAAGTATCCTGATCCGGATGTTACTGATTTGGTACAAGCTATTGCCGACTATCATCATTTTAAGAAAGAAAATGTTTTTGTAGGTGTAGGTTCTGATGATGTACTTGCAATGTGTTTCTTGTCATTCTTCAATAGTGGTAAGGAAATTTTATTTCCGGATGTAAGCTATGCTTTCTACAAAGTTTGGGCAGACCTTTTCCAAATTAAATATAGGGAAGTACCTTTGGATGAAAACTTTAACATTGTACCAAAGGACTATATGGTAGACAACGGTGGTATAGTATTTCCTAATCCAAATGCTCCAACAGGTCTAACACTTCCTTTATCTGATATTGAAGATATTATTATTGAGAATAAGCATAAAGTTGTTATTGTTGATGAAGCCTATATTGATTTTGGTGGAGAAACTGCACTTTCTCTAATCAATAAGTATGACAACCTTATTGTTACAAGAACATTCTCAAAGTCACGCTCAATGGCAGGTATGCGTATTGGCTATTGTATTGGTAATGAACAGTTAATTTCTGTTCTAAATTCAGTGAAATTCAGCTTTAATTCATACACAATGTCTGATGTTGCAATTAAGTGTGGTGTTGCTTCTATTAATGACGATACATACTTTAAGAATATTGTAGCAAAGATTATTGATACAAGAGAAAAGACTAAAGAAAGTCTTACAAATCTAGGCTTTACTTTCCTAGATAGTTCATCTAACTTTATTTTTGCTAAGCATAATGAAATTAGTGGTGAAGAATTATTTAATGCTCTAAAAGAAAATAAAATCTTTGTTAGACATTTTAATGCACCAAGAATTAATGAATATCTAAGAATTACAATCGGTACAGAAAGAGAAATGGAAGAATTAATTACATTCCTAGACACATATATTAGTGGTAAGAGAGGATAAGAAAATGAGAATTGTAAAATTAACTAAAGAATCAAAGAACAATATCCTTGAGGGTATGCTAAAGAGAAGTCCTAATAACTACGGTAGTTATGAAAGTGTTGTAGCTGATATTTTAGCTAATATTAAGGAAAATGGCGACAAGGCACTTTTTGAATACACTAAGAAATTTGATAAGTTTGACCTTAATAAAGACAACATCCGTGTAACAGAAGAAGAAATTAAGGATGCTTATTCTAAGGTTTCAGAAGACCTATTAACAGTTATCAAGAAGTCACTTGTAAATGTTAAGTCTTATCACGAAAAACAAAGACAGAACAGTTGGTTTAACTCAACAGAAGATGGCACAATCCTAGGTCAGAAGGTTACACCACTTGAAAGAGTAGGTGTTTATGTACCGGGTGGTAAGGCAGTATATCCATCATCTGTACTTATGAACATTGTTCCTGCAAAGGTTGCCGGTGTTAAGGAAATTATTATGACAACACCTTGTAACAGTGAAGGTGAAGTTAACCCTGCAGTTTTAGTTGCTGCTAATGAAGCCGGTGTTGATGAAGTTTATAAGGTAGGTGGAGCACAGGCAATCGGTGCTTTAGCTTACGGTACAGATAGCATCAAAAAGGTAGATAAGATTGTAGGTCCGGGTAATATTTATGTCGCTTTAGCTAAGAAGGCAGTTTATGGATTTGTTAATATTGATAGTATTGCAGGTCCTTCAGAAATCCTTGTTATTGCCGATGAAACTGCAAACCCAAGATTTGTAGCAGCCGATTTGCTTAGTCAGGCTGAACATGATGAACTTGCATCAGCAATTCTTATTACAACCAGTGAGGACTTTGCAAAGAAAGTTTCTGCTGAAGTTGATAAGTTTGTTGCAGTTCTTTCAAGAAAAGAAATTATCTCAAAGTCACTTGATAACTTTGGTTATATCCTAGTTGCAGAGAATATGGATGAAGCTATTGATGCAGCAAATGAAATTGCATCAGAACACCTTGAAATTCAGACTGCCGATCCATTCTTAGTAATGACAAAGATAAAGAATGCCGGTGCTATCTTCCTAGGTAGTTATAGTTGTGAATCACTTGGTGACTATTTTGCAGGTCCTAACCATGTTCTTCCAACTAACGGTACTGCAAAGTTCTTCTCACCACTTTCAGTTGATGACTTTGTAAAGAAATCAAGCATTATCTATTATTCACAGGATGCCCTAAAGGGTGTTTATAAAGATGTTGCTAAGTTTGCTCGTTGTGAAAGTTTAACTGCTCATGAAAATGCTGCACTTGTTAGATTTGAAGAAGAATAATTCTTTAATGAATGAAGGAGAATTATAGTGGATAGAATTGCAGAAGTAACAAGAGTTACTAAGGAAACTGACATTTATATTAAAATTAACTTAGATGGTAGTGGCAAAAGCAAAATCAAAACCGGCATTGGTTTCTTTGACCATATGCTAGAAGGATTTGCTAAGCATGGACTGTTTGACCTTGAAGTAAAGGTTAAAGGTGACCTTAATGTTGATTGTCACCACACAATTGAAGATACAGGTATTGTTCTGGGTGAAGTTATCAGAAGAGCATTAGGGGATAAGTCAGGCATTAAGAGATATGGCAATTTCCTATTGCCAATGGATGAAACACTAGTAATGTGTGGTGTTGATTTATCAGGCAGACCTTACTATGTATCTGACTTAAAGTTCACAAATGACAGAACAGGTGAAATGGATAATTGTATGGTTGATGAATTTTTCTATGCAATTTCATATAGTGCAATGATGAATCTTCATTTTGTACAAATGCGTGGTGTTAACGACCATCATATTATTGAAGCAACATTTAAAGCCTTTGCAAAGGCTCTTGATATGGCAACAACTGTTGACCAAAGGATTAATGGAGTGCTTTCTACAAAAGGTACTATTTAAATCAATAAATTGTACAAATTTTCTCAATAATTTTGTATAACATTTTTAGGAAAAAACTTTATTTCTATATATTATTGTGATATAATAAATTATAAATAATGTGAACTGTTATCCTTAAATATAGGAGGAAATTATAATGAAAAAAATATTTGCAATTTTAGCAATTACTGTTGTAGCAATGACAGTTTGTTTCTCATCAATTAGCTTTAGTGCTGCTAGTAGAAAAAGTCCTGTAGCTACAACAACTCGTCCAAGAAATACTAATAATAACCCATCAAACCCTACCGGTAATCCCGGTGGTGGTGGCGACCATAGCAATAATAATGCCTCTACTGTAAACCCAGAGGATGATAGTAGTGAATGGTTCAGAACTTCAACTACTAACCCTAATAATGGTGGAGATAATGGTAATAACGGTGGTGGCAATGGCACAGATGGTACAGGTGATTCAACTACATCTCCTGTAACCGGTGACTATGTTGCATATTCAGTTCTTATTGCTGCCGGTTTAGGTCTATCTTCTTTGTTTGCATATAAGAAATATACTTCAAAGAAAAAGTAATCACAAAGATTATACCCCTACTTTTTAAGTAGGGGATTTTTTGTTTGACCCAAATTCCTTACTATGGTATAATTTTTCTAAAGGAGTTTTATTATGAAAGAAGATAAAAATCTAGTAGAAAATAAATCTATTGAAGATATTATTAAAGAAAATGAACCGGAAAAAAAGCCTAAGAAAAAATTAGTTTGGTTAGTTGTTTTCATAATCTCACTTGTATTATGCATTTGTTGTGTTGTATTTTTGGTATTGAATACCTCTTCTTGTACTAATGGAGAGAGTCAGTACAAAAAGTTATCCAGCCAAGTTGTTTCACCAACATTAACAGACGATAACAAACCTAATGTTAAGAAAACTAAAAAGAAAAATCCAATTGACTTTAAGGCGTTAAATAAGATTAATAAGGATATTGTTGGATGGATAAAAATTTCCGACACCAACATTGATTATCCAATCTTGAGAGCACCAGAAAGTGACCAAAGCTTTTATCTCCATAGAGATTATTACAAGAACTATCTTTATGCCGGTTCTATCTATATGGAAAGTTATAATCAACCTGATTTTTCAGACAGAAATACTATTCTTTATGGTCATAATATGGCAAATGGCACTATGTTTGCTGATTTGCATAAATTTGAAGATTCCGACTTTTTCTCAAAGCACAAAACTTTTAAGGTATATACTCCTAAGAGTATCAAGACATATAAAGTGTATTCAGCTTATGAATATGATGATAGACATATAAATAATTCCTTTAATCATTTTGTTGATGATAAGGTCTTTAAAGAATATATTGACTATAGTTTAAATCCTACTAACGCAATAGTCAGTAATGTAAGAAAAGACACTAAAGTAACAATTAACGATAAGCTAATTACACTTAGTACCTGTACAAACAACCGTCCTGAAAACCGATTTTTAGTTCAAGGTGTATTGATAAAAAATGAAAGAACAGAATAACGATAAATTAATTAAAATAGAGGATAGCCCTCTAATTGAAGAAAGTAAAGATTTTAACAAGAATGCTCCAAAAAAAAATATTGCAAATGATACTGCAATTGATGTTGATGGTGTTTCCGGTTATGTACTTTCTTCTGTTAAGAGAAAGAGAATTAGCCCTACTAAAAATAAAAAGAAAAGTCAACACACTAAGCACAAAATGAAGAAAAGTAAGAAAATTTTGATTACAATTCTTTCTTGCATTTTAGGTTTATGTTTGCTTGTAGTTGGTACTTTCGGTTTCTTGTATTATAGAGGCAAGAACGGACTTCTCGATAAAAGTGGTATGTCACTAAATCCACCATCAGATACAAAGGTTATTGATAACGGTAACTATATTTTCTATAACGGTCATAATTATAGATACAAGGACAGTATGACTTCAATATTGTTTATGGGTGTTGATAAGGATGAACTTGGTACTGTTAAAAATGTAGTTGGTACAGGAGGTCAAGCTGATGCACTTTACCTAATTGCTATAGACACAGACAATGGTGTTACAACAACATTTCAAATTAGCCGTAATACAATGGTAGATATTGATTTGTACAATACTGCCGGTGACTTTATCCGTACAGAAAATAACCAGATTTGTCTTTCTTATGCTTATGGTGATGGCAAAGAAACATCAGCTGAGAATACAGTAAGGTCAGTAAGAAGATTGTTTTATGGACTTCCTGTAGCTCAGTCTTATACTGCACTTGATATTAGTGGTATCTCAGCATTAAACGATTCTATCGGTGGTGTTACTGTTACTTCACCTGTTACATATAAGGATGATAATAATAAGGTTGTGTACAATGAAGGTCAAACATATGAACTTCACGGTAAAGATGCCGAGAACTTTGTTCGTTCAAGAAACCATGAAACTGCTAACTATAATGACAACCGTATGGCTAGACAAAAGGCATATTTAAACGCATTTATAGACAAAACAGTTTCTATGACAAAAAGTGATATTACTACACCGGTTACTATTTATAATTCAGCAAAACCTTATATGACAACTAATTTGTCAGCCGCAAAGGTTAGCTACCTTGCTACCGATTTACTCCGTAAAGGTATCACAAGTGCTGATATTCAGAAAGTACCCGGTAAAGATAAAGATGGTAAAAATTATGTTGAATATAAAGTGGATAACAAGAAGTTCTTTAAAATGATTGTTGATACTTTTTATGTTCAAGCTGATTAATGGAGGCATTATGTACAATTTACTTGCTAATTCTGAATCAATGAATGCAGTAGAAGAATTTACTTCAACCGTACCTATTGTACAAAAAGGTACTAATCATGCAGAAAACCCGCTGGAAACCAATATGACCTTACAGTATGGCATTCTAATTGGTGTGTTGGTGGTTTTAGTAGCTATATTAGTTTATAGAAAAGTTAAGAACAAAAAGAAAAAGTAAGGAGTATTTATTATGAAAAAGTTTTCAAAAATTATTTCATTATTCTTAGTTTTGGCACTTTGCCTTTCAACATTTATTGTTTCAGCAAGTGCAACAACAAAGGCAAAAAATTACACATTAAATCTAAATGCTAATAAGTCAAAGGGTTATAGCTGGACTTGTACAGTAAACAATAAAAAGGCAGTTAACTTTACTGTCAAGAAAAAGAATGTATCAAAGACAACTTGTAAGTATACATTTACATTTACAGGCAAGCAAAAGGGAAGTGCTATTGCAACACTAAAGTATGGCACAAAGAAAAAGACAATTAGTCAGAAAACTCTTAACCTAACTGTTGATGAAAACAAAAATGTTACTAAGACAATTCCACCAAAGAATTATGTTCTAAAGCTAAATACAACATCAACAACTAATTACAATTATTCTTATCATAGTTCAGATAAGTCAGTTGCTAAGATTAGTGCTGATTTAAAGTTCAATAATAAAGGTGCAACATACATCTTTACTTTTAAGGGACTTAAGAAAGGCAAAGTTACTTATACAATTAAGTACCAAAGTAGCAACAAAAAATCATCTACAAAAGTAGTTAAACTAAATGTAGATAACAAACTTAATGTAACACTTGCAAAATAAAAAAATAAACCTCATCTATTCAAAAAGATGAGGTTTTACTTTTGTCAATTTCTATATAAACAAGAAAGAGCAACCACAATTGTGATTGCTCTTTTGTAGCTTTTATATGTAGAACAAATTACTTATTCTTAATAGCTTCGTCAATAGCAGCAGCAGCTTTTTTACCTGCACCCATAGCTAGGATAACTGTAGCAGCACCTGTTACTGCGTCACCACCTGCATATACGAATGGACGGCTTGTTAGACCATCTTCATCAGCAATAATGCCACCCCACTTCTGAGTATCAAGACCTTCTGTAGTTGACTTGATTAGTGGGTTAGGAGATGTACCGATAGACATAATTACACAATCCATAGGAATAGTAAATTCAGAACCTTCCTTAACGATAGGTCTTCTTCTGCCACTTGCATCAGGTTCGCCAAGCTCCATTTCAACACACTTAATGCCTGTTACTGCGTCATCATCATCACCAAGGATTTCAACAGGGTTTGTAAGTGTACGGAAGATAATACCTTCTTCTTTAGCGTGATGTACTTCTTCTGCTCTGGCAGGAAGTTCAGCGTCAGATCTTCTATAGATAATGTTAACTTCTTCTGCACCTAGTCTTAGTGCTGAACGGGCAGCATCCATAGCAACATTACCACCACCAACAACTGCAACTCTCTTAGCGTGCATAATTGGTGTTGTGCTACCTTCTTTATAAGCCTTCATTAGGTTAACTCTTGTTAAGAATTCGTTAGCTGAGTAAACACCCTTTAGGTTTTCACCAGGAATGTTCATAAATCTTGGAAGACCTGCACCACTACCGATGAATACTGCTTCATAACCATCTTCCATTAGTTCATCAATAGAAAGAACTCTACCGATAACCATATTTGTTTCAACATCAACACCTAAATCTCTTAGGTTGTCAACTTCCTTATTAACAATAGCCTTTGGTAGTCTGAATTCAGGAATACCATACTGTAGAACACCACCGGCTGTGTGTAGTGCTTCAAAAATAGTAACTTCATAGCCAAGTTTAGCTAGGTCACCGGCACAAGTTAGACCACTAGGACCACTACCGATAACTGCAACCTTATGACCGTTTGATTCAGGCTTTTGGATTTTTTCTGTTGAGTGTTCATTATGATAGTCGGCAACGAATCTTTCCAGTCTGCCGATAGCAACAGGTTCTGTCTTGATACCACGAACACACTTTGATTCACACTGAGATTCCTGAGGACAAACTCTACCACAAACTGCAGGTAGGGAAGAACTTTCGGAAATTACCTGATAAGCACCTTCAAAGTTTTCTTCAGTAATCATCTTAATGAAATCAGGAATATTAATATTAACAGGACAACCGTTTACGCAAGGCTTGTGCTTACAGTGTAGGCATCTGCTTGCTTCATCAAGAGCCATCTGCATTGTGTAGCCTGTAGCAACTTCTAGGAAGTTCTTAGCTCTTACTGCAGGTTCTTGCTGTGGCATACCTGTTCTTGGAATTTTCATATTTGGCATCTTATTTTACCTCCTTATTTAGAAGGTTACAACTTTCTTCGTAAGCGTGTCTTTCAAATTCTTTGTACATTTGACCTCTCTTCATAGCCTCGTCAAAATCAACAAGGTGACCGTCAAAGTCAGGGCCATCAACACAAGCGAACTTTGTTTCACCGCCAACTGTAAGTCTGCAACCACCACACATACCTGTGCCATCAATCATAATTGGGTTCATTGACACAATGGTTTTTACATCATACTTTTTAGTTAGCTGACATACGAATTTCATCATAATAAGTGGACCAATTGTGATAACTTCATCATACTGGTTGCCTTCTTTGATTAGTTCTTCAAGAGCGTTAGTTACAAGACCCTTTTCACCATAAGAACCGTCATCTGTCATTAGCTTAAATACATCAGAATTGTTCTTAAAGTCATCTTCTAGGATAACTAGATCTTTGTTTCTGAAACCAACTACTGAGTGAACTTCAACACCCATTTCATGAAGTTTCTTAGCAATAGGGAATGCAATAGCACATCCTACGCCACCACCAACAACAGCAACTTTCTTTAAGCCTTCTGTTTCTGTTGGTTTGCCTAGAGGACCAACAAAGTCATGAATATAGTCCCCTTCGTTAAATGAGTTTAGCTGATTAGTAGTAGCACCAACAATCTGGAAAATGATTGTTACAGTACCTTTTTCTCTGTCATAATCAGCAACAGTTAGAGGGATTCTCTCACCGTTTTCGTCAGTTCTTAAAATAATAAACTGACCTGGTTGTGCTTTTTTAGCAATTAGTGGTGCTTCAATTTCCATCTTAGTTACGGTAGGATTAAGCACCTGTTTACTTACAATTTTGTACATGTGTATACTTCCTAACATAATTTTATACCGTACCTTCATTTTACACTAATTCAGTAGTCTTTGTCAATGTAATATTCACATTTTCTATTGAATATAGCCTAAAAATGTGGTTTTTCAACATTAAAATTCGTTAAATAATTAACGGAGCATATTTTCATATACTCCGTAGATGATTTTACTATTAAAATTACTTTGCAACAGATGTTAAGTACTCAACAACCTCACTTTCTGTTTTCAGTGTAAGTGCTTTTTCTGCTACTTCCTTAGCTTCATCAATAGTCCACTGAGAAATTATCTTTCTTGTCTTTAGTACAGATGTTGCACTAACAGAAAATTCATCAAGACCAAAAGCAAGTAGTAGAGGAATTAGTAATGGGTCAGCAGCTGCCTCACCACACATACCAACCATAATATCCTTACCATCTTCAATAATCTTCTTGATACTTCTTAGTACTGCAGGTTGGAAAGCTGAATATAAGTAAGCTACATCAGCATTGCCTCTGTCAACTGCCATTGTGTAACCTGTAAGGTCATTAGTACCGATAGAGAAGAAGTCAGCTTCTTCTGCTAACAGGTCAGCAATAAGAGATGCAGCAGGTGTTTCAACCATTACACCAACTTGAATATCCTTGTTGTAAGCAATATTTTCAGAGTCAAGTTCAGCCTTAATATTTTCAATCATAGCCTTAACTTCTCTAACTTCATCAATACAAGTTACAAGTGGAATCATAATCTTAATATTACCAAAAGCACTTGCTCTCAGTAATGCTCTAAGCTGAGGTTTATAAACATCTTCTCTGTGTAGGCAATATCTAACTGCTCTAAATCCCATAAAAGGATTGTCCTCTTTTGATAAACCAAGATAAGGAATATCCTTGTCACCACCAACATCAAGTGTACGAATGATAAGTGGTTTGTCACCAAGTTTTAGAACAGTTTTCTTATATGCCTCAAACTGTTCTTCTTCTGTTGGAATAGATGAACTGTCCATATATAGGAATTCTGTTCTAAATAGACCAACACCTTCACCGTCTTTAGATAGAACTGCGTCAGCATCATCAGGTTTACCAATGTTGCAACATAGCTCAACTTTTACACCGTCAGCAGTTACTGTTTCTTTACCGATAAACTTCTTAAGTTCTTTTTTTTCTTTTTTGTATTCAATAGTCTTTTCTCTATAGATAGCAATTTCACCATCACTAGGATTTTCAATTACTTCACCATGACTACCGTCTACAATAATTTCTTGACCATTCTCAAATGTTTCCATAACATTATGAACAGAAAGTACAGCCGGAATTTCCATTGCTCTTGCTAGAATTGCAGAGTGACTTGTTTTGCCACCAACTTCTGTTACAATACCAACAATGTTTTCTTTTACAATACAAGATGTCATTGATGGTGTTAAGTCTTTAGCAACAAGAACTGTACCTGATGGGGCAGAGGCAATGTCAACTTCTTCCTTACCAAGTAACATTGTAATAAGACCGTTCTTAATATCTTCAACATCAGATGCTCTCTGTTTAGTTAGTTCATCATCAGCCATTGAAAATACACCGATGAACATATCACATACCTGAGCAACTGCATCTTCAGCACAACAACCACTTGAAATATTACCTTCAATTGAACTGCTCATTGCAGGGTCTTTTAGCATAAGTAGGTGACCAAGAATAATGTCTGCTTCTTTTTCACCAATAGTGTTCTTAATGTTTTCAGCTTGTTTTTCTGTTTTTTCACAATATGCGTCAAAAACTTTTCTATATCTGTCAATTTCAGCTTGAGTATCTGTAATCTGTTTCTTCTCATAATCAAGAGAAACTTCTTCAATAAGCATTACTTTACCAATACCGATACCTTCTGATGCGTTTACACCTTTTAACATAATTTCACCTCTTAAAAGAAAAAGCAGGAGAATTATAATAAATAACTCTCCTGCTAATGTACTTAACTAACGATTAATTATTCACCAAAGCCTGTTGAAATCATTTCAGCAGCTTCTTTCATTGCAGCTTCTTCGTCCGGACCTTCAATCTCAACTGTGATTTCTGTGCCACACTTGATACAAGCAGCAATTAGGTTCATAATGCTTTTACCATCAATTCTGTTGCCATCTTTAACGATAGTAACTGTGCTTTGGTACTTACCCATAGCAGATGTAAAAGTTCCTGCAGGTCTCATATGGAAACCCTGACTATTAGTTATAGTAAATGTTTGTGATACCATTTTAATTTCTCCTCTTTGATTAAAAAAGTTTTCTCATCACAAATATTATACAATATAAGTCAATTATTATCAATATTTAATTGTGTCAAAATTGAGTTTTATATTATTAAATTGTGATTATATATTAATTATTTAGATTTCTTCTTCATAAATAGAGCAAGTAGAATCATTGAAATAAATGAACCAACTGCTAGGGCAAGAATGTACCAGTACCATGTACCTGACATTGTAGCAAATACGAAGATACCACCGTGAGGAGCCATTAACTTACAACCGAATAGAGCAGATAATGCACCGGCACTTGCTGAACCTACGATACAAGCAGGAATAACCTGTAGAGGGTGACCTGCTGCGTAAGGAATAGCACCTTCTGAAATGAATGATAGACCCATAATATAGTTTACAGTACCGTTCTTTCTTTCTTCAGCAGTCCATCTGTTCTTGTTAAATGTTGTTGATAGAGCAATAGCAATAGGAGGTACCATACCACCAATCATTACAGCAGCCATAATCATATAAGAAGCATCTGTACCTGTTGAAAGCATACCTGTTGCAAATACATAAGCAGCTTTGTTGAAAGGACCACCCATATCAATAGACATCATACCTGCAAGTAATGCACATAGAGGAACCATTAAGCCTTCTGTTTTGCTCATTGCTGTTAGAGCATTTGTCATACTTGTGTTAATCCAGCCCATGATTGGGTTAATTGCACACATAATAACTGCAATACCACCTAAACCAAGTAGTGGATAAATAAGAACAGGTTTAATACCTTCAAGTGAATGAGGTAGTTTGTCACATGCCTTTTCAATCATTAGCATAATCCAACCACCTACAAAACCGGCAAGTAGGCCACCTAAGAATCCTGAAGGAACTGCAGCAGCAACACCTGCTTCAACAGCTGCATCACCGGTTAAAGCACCAGGGTTAGCAAAAGTTGCACCACTAGTTGCTAGGAAACCACCTACTAAACCAACTAACAAACCTGGTCTGTCAGCAATACTCATTGCAATGAAACCAGCTAGGATTGGAACCATTAGGTTAAATGCAACACCACCGATTGTCTTTAAGAAAGCAGATGCAGGAGTCATTGTACCAAAGTTACCACTACCTGAACCACCATAACCACAGATTGTATCAATTAAGAATGCAACTGCAATAAATAGACCACCGGCTACAACGAATGGTAGCATATGTGAAACACCGTTCATTAGGTGCTTATAAAGCTTTCTACCAAAGCTTTCACCTTCAATTTCATCACTGGAAGCAGCAGCTCCACCATGATGATGGTAAATAGGAACTTGACCACTTTCGATTTTTTTAATAAGTTCCTTTGGCTTGTGAATACCGTCAGCAACCTTAGTTGAAATAACAGGCTTACCGTCAAAACGAGCCATTTCAACATTCTTATCGGCAGCAACAATGATACCGTCACATTCTTCAATTTCTTTCTTTGTAAGAATGTTCTTAGCACCAGCTGAGCCGTTAGTTTCTGCCTTTAGAGGAATACCCATTTCTTTACCGGCTTTTTCAAGAGCTTCAGCAGCCATATAAGTGTGGGCGATACCTGTAGGACAAGCAGTTACTGCAAGAATTCTGTAACCGTCTTTCTGTTCCTTTTTAGCAGGTTCTTCAGGGTATTTTACTTTTTCAAATTCATCAATTGCTTTTAGAAAAGCGTCTTTATTTGGAGCGTTGAGTAACTTGTTCTTAAAGTCAGCGTCCATTAGCATTGTCATTAGTCTTGCTAAAACTTCAAGATGTACATCGCCGTCATTTGGTGCTGCAATCATAAAGATTAGATTAGAAGGCTTACCGTCCATAGCCTCATAATCAACACCATCCGGTACAGTTACTACTGCAAGAGCAGGTTCTTTAACAGCTTCACTCTTTGCGTGTGGAATTGCAATTCCGTCACCAATAGCTGTAGTTCCTCCGGCTTCTCTTGCCAAAATTCCTTCTTTGTAGACCTTAGCATCAACAAGATTACCGGCTTTGTTGTGCAAATCTACTAGTTTGTCAATTGCTTCAGATTTTGAATTTAGCTTAACGCCAAGTTCAATACAATCCTTTTTGAGTAAATCAACGATCCTCATAATTTTACCTCCTGTTTATAAATTTAGATTTTATTGAGTAAATCTATTACTTCCTGTTTAGTAGCCAGACTTTCTGAAAAGGCTGAAGCACTACCGGCAGCAGTACCCATTCTTAAAGCATATTTGTAGTCGCCTTTTTCAAGGTATCCGGCACAGAATCCGGCAACCATTGAGTCACCTGCTCCAACAGAGTTCTTGACCTTACCTTTTGGTGTACCAATCTTGTGTGCCACATCATTTTCATCAACAAGAATTGCACCGTCACCTGCCATAGAGATAAGTACATTTTTTGCACCTTGTTTCTTTAACTCTCTGGCATAGTAGATAATTTCATTGTCTGTTGTAAGTTCAAGTCCAAAGATTTCACCAAGTTCGTGATTATTTGGCTTGATTAGAAATGGTTCATACTTTAGTGACTTAACAAGTAAATCACGAGTAGCATCAACAACAAATCTTATGCCCTTGCCATATAGTCTTTCCATAATTCTCTCATACATATCATTTGGGAGAGAGGTTGGGATTGAACCGGCAAGTACAAGTGTGTCGCCTGACTGGAGATTATCAAGCTTTTTAAATAGTTCATCAATTGCAGAGTTTGGAATTTCCGGTCCTCTGGCATTAATATCGGTTTCTTCAACACCTTTAATGTTTACATTGATTCTTGTGTTACCCTCTTCAAGGCTGATGAAGTCGGTTTTAACACCCATTCTTTCAAGTCCGTTTCTTAGTGCATCACCGGTAAAACCGGCAACAAAACCAAGAGCAACATTTGGAACTTCTAGGTTTGTTAGAACTCTGGAAACATTAACACCCTTACCACCAAGGTTCATATATTCTCTAGTAGTACGGTTAATTTCTCCAATGTTAAAACTAACTAACTCAACAACATAGTCTATTGCAGGGTTAAAGGTAACTGTGTAAATCATCCATCTACCTCCTTAATTACAGCTAAGTCTTTGTAGCTATTATCTGTAAGTTTGTCTGTAATGATGCAAGAATTTGACATCTCTCCAAAAGAAACAGAAAACACTCTGTTAAATTTACTATGGTCTGCAAGAATATAAGTAACATAGCTTTTTTCGTGAGCTTTGTTTTTTATCATTGCTTCATCAATGTCAGGTGTAGTAAAACCGTTTGCCTTAGAAATTCCGTTAGTACCAAGGAAACATTTTGAGAAGTTATATCGGTTAAGTTCTTCAATAGCAGTAACGCCAATGATAGCTTCTGTAATCAGTTTTAATTCTCCACCAATAACAAATGCTCTAAGTCCTTTTCTAACTAAGCTTTTTGCATGAACAATACCGTTAGTAACAAATGTTGCTTTGATATTTTCAGGCAAATACTTAATTAGTTTTTCTGTTGTAGTACCGGCATCAATGTAAACAAAATCATCATCTTTTATAAGTGATGCTGCGTACTTTGCTATGTTTTCTTTTTCCTGAGAATGAAGATGTGACTTTGTAACAAAGTCATCCTCTGTGTTTACAAATCCATCGTCAGATTTCTTTAATGTGGCACCACCATGAACCTTTTCAAGTTTACCTTGTTCATTAAGTGTGTTTAAATCTCGTCTGACTGTTGATTCAGAAGTACCTAAAACTTCTGATAATTCTTGAACTGTAACAGCTCCTTTTTCTTCTAGTAAATTTAGAATTGTGTTAAATCTTTCTTGTGTCAACATTCAATCACCTTCTATGGTTTAAATTATACATAAAAATATTAGCTTGTCAATAGAAATTATGCATTTTCTTGATATTTTTTTCATTTTCTTTCAAATTACTTCAAATATACGCATTATTTTAATCAAAAAGCGTCATATTTTTGATTTTTTATAGAATTTTTTAGTCTTGTTTATGTAAATTGTGCACAAAAGTATTATGCACAATTTACATTTAATAATAAAGAAAGGCGATGAAAAATTCATCGCCCTCAGTTTAATTTTTCTAATTTTCATAAATCAGAATATAAAGAAAAACAATATTCCGATAACAGAACTAATCAATATACCTGCAATAACATCACTAATATAATGTACACCACAAAGTGGTCTTAATGATGCCATTACTAAAGATATACTCAGTGAGATAATTCCAAGTACCGGATTAATGTATAGAAAAGCATATGAAAGTATAAAAGCACTTGCTGCATGACGAGAAGGAAAACTTTTTCCTTTGGTGTCTTTTGGAAACACAGGTGTGTAGTTATATTTTTCATATGGTCTTGTTCTGTTAATTAATAATCTCATTATAGTTACACCAATAAATGTAACCAGAGGAATTACAATAACCTTGATAATCCTTATATCTTTAGTAAATAAAAGGTAGCATAATAGAATAGGGTAGCCTAGAAAAATTGAAAACGGTACAAACTTGTAAATGAATTTTACTACTTTGTACAGAGCATTATTGTTTTTTATTGTGTTAATACATTTTAAAAATTGTTCTCTTTTGATTTTAATCACCCTTTATTTGGTCGTAAAAATTCAATAGCTCTTTCATGATTATGAATTTCCACATTATCGGTTTTGCCACCAAATTCACCGTCAAGTGTCCAATTAAGTGGTTCTTCACTAATAATTTTAAAGTTGCTACTTCTAAAATATTCAAAGTGTTTACTGTTTAGCTTGCCACTTAATGTGTCGTTAAGTGTTTCTTGAAGTTCAATAGGGTTCTTAGGTTTCTTTACAAAGATAGCTTCAAATTTACCGTCATCAAGAGAAACATCATCTCTGTCGATTTTAAGTAATCCACCTACAGAAAAAGTATTGCAAATCATACCGAAAATATAATTACCTTCAACAGTTTTATTTTCTGTAATAATTTTTACATTAGCACTTTTAATTTTTGCAATACTCTTAATACCTTCAAGAATATAAGCTGTTTTGCCTAGCATATTTTTAACACTTTGTGATGTTGAATAAGCAACCTCAGTAAATGCACCAAAACCTGCAATATAGTTAAAGTATTTGTCACCGAATTCTCCAATATCATAAGGGAAGATACTACTATCCAAAATTTGGTCAACACATTTGTTTATGTTTTTAGAAATGCCCAGTGAAGTGGCAAAGTCGTTTACTGTACCAGCAGGAATATAACCACAAGGTTTTCTTCTTTCTTTTTCCACTTTCATATATCCTGTAGTAACTTCATTAAGTGTGCCGTCACCACCGGAACAAACAATAGTATCGAAGTTATCCATATTTTCAACTACAAATTTAGTAGCATCACCTTGCTGTTTAGTTGGCATAACTGTTACTACACCAATAGTTGATAGATTTTCTACAATATAAGATAGTTTTGACCTTATTGCACCTTTACCTGATACAGGGTTATAAATGAATAATATCTTTTTCATGATTACTATTATCTCCTTACCGTACACGATATTATAACATATCAAAGTTGATATTTCAACGAATAGTGATTAATTGTGATTGATTTGTAACCAATATGAAAATCAAAAGTGCAAAATAAATCATAAAAAAGCAGAGTTACAAAAACTCTGCTTTCATCTCTATATGTCTATTTCAACATTGTATGTTTTAAACCATTCATCAAGTTCAATAATATAAGCCATAATCTGTGGTGCTCTCATTAATTGACCGTACCATGGTGTTTCTATCTTATCAGGATTATCCATAATATCCTTGATGCCATCTCTGTTAAGTAAAGTGGATAATGCACTTGTTTTGTCTTGTAAAATTTCTTGAACCTTTTTACTGACAATTTCCATATAAACAGGATTGTGAGTTTTAGGATAAGGACTTTTCTTTCTCCAACATATTTCATTAGGTAATATGTCCTCAAATGCTTTTCTTACAATACCTTTTTCTCTGCCATCATAGGCTTTCATTTCCCAAGGCATATTGTAAGCATATTCAACAATTCTATAATCACAGAATGGAACTCTAACTTCAAGACCTGAGTACATACTCATTCTGTCTTTTCTGTCAAGTAGGCATTGCATAAAGAAGTAAAAGTTCAACATAAACATTTCTCTCATTCTTGCAGATACTTTTGTGTCACTTCTTAGCTTTTCGGTTTTTCTACAGGTTTGATAGTATCTTTCGTGCACATATTCTTCACCATCTTTTAATAAGCCGGACTTTAGAATTTTTCTTCTTATAGTTTGGTCTTTTGACCAAGGGAAACATTGTTCAAATAAAATATTTTTGTTGTGATACCATGGGTATCCACCAAAAAGTTCATCGGCACATTCACCCGAAAGTGCAACTGTATATTCTTGTTTTATCTTTTTACAGAACAGCAGTAGGGAAGAATCAATATCAGCCATACCCGGTAAATCTCTTGCAACAGTAGCATCATAAAGTGCATCAGCAAGTTGAGGATGATTTAGGATAACTTCATTATGAACACTATGAGTATCCTTAACCATCAATTTAATATAGTCAGCGTCTCTGTTAGGTTGAAATAAACTTTTCTTAAAGTATTTATCATTTTCTTCATACTCAACAGAGAAGGTGTGTATTCTGCCTCTGTTCTTTTCTCTGTAGTACATTGATGCAACTTTTGAAATTATTGAACTGTCAAGTCCACCTGATAAGAAGAAACATACCGGCATATCGGAAATTAACTGTCTTTTAATTGAGTCTGTTAGTAAGTATCTTGTTTTCTCAATAGTAGTTTGTAAATCATCTGTATGTTCTTTTGCTTTTAGCTTAAAGTAAAATTCTTTGTGTAGCTTTCCGTTTTTGTATAGAGCCATTTCACCGGGACACAGTTCATTAATATCCTTAAATACACCAACTCCCGGTGTTCTTGCAGGTCCCATAAAGAAAATTTCCATTAAACCTTGTTCATCAACAGTAGGTTTTACCATACCGGTAGCAAGAATAGCTTTTATTTCCGAAGCAAAAATTAAGCCACCTTTGTATTGATGATAGAACAAAGGCTTTACACCGATTCTGTCTCTACAAATGAAAAGTTCCTTGCTTTTCATTTCATAAATACCAAAGGCAAAAATACCATTTAGCCTTTCAACACATTTCTTTCCCCATTGAATGTAGGATTTTAGTACAACTTCTGTGTCACTTCTTCCTCTAAACTTAAAGCCTTTTGCAATAAGTTTAGTCCTGACTTCTTCAGTATTATATAACTCACCATTATATACAATAGTATATTTTCTGTCTTTGTGTTGTACAGTCATAGGTTGAGTTCCGTTTTCTCTGTCAATAACTACAAGTCGCCTATGTATAAGGGCAATGTCATTTGTAATGTAAGCACCATTCTCATCAGGTCCTCTAGGTATTAATGATTGTGATACTTTGCCGATAACCTCCTTCTTTTCACTAAAGTCAATGTTTTTGTCAAACCATCCTGCTATTCCGCACATAAATTAACCTCCTGATTGTTTTTATGATTTATTGACACTAAGAATATTAATGAAAGAAATATAAGGGCAAAACTTCCCCATATAGTAGAAGAAACCGTTACAGTAGTTTCTTTGTTTATACTTTCAAAGGTTTCTGCCGAAATAGGAAAAACTTTTAAGAGAATAAACATTACTACATAAGAAATTAAACCTTGTAAAACTCTCATTAAAAAGAAAAACACTTTGTTAATATGAATATCTTTTATAATTCCAAAAATCTGAAAGTGAACACATATTCCACCAAACCCAATGAAAAATGCAACACCTTCTATTGATAAAATATGATTGCAATTAATAACACCACTTGTTATTTCTAAAACAATAGAAATCAGTTCGGTATGTATAGGTAAAAGTTTAAGCAAATTGTTTGAAACAATAAAAATTATCACGAAACCACACATTGAAAGTGATGACTTAATACTGCTTTCTGTAGCATTTACAATGCTTTCTCCAAGGCTATAATCACTGCTTTTCTCTATACTATTATATATATAGGGATTTTTAGACCGTTTATTCAGTATTTTGCAGTTTAAAAATGTAATTAAAAGAACACTAAGATAATTTGCAAATAACAGATAAATACCAAGTGTTTTGTTGCAAAACAAATTTTCTCCAACAAATGTAACTAAAAAACCGGGACCTGCACCTACTAAGCAATAGCTTAAAATTTTAGCCTCACTTTCAGTAATTTTGTTTTCAGAGTATAAAGTAGCAATAGCTTTTCCACCAACAGGAAAACCACCTACTAAACATAAAAGAATAGCTATAAGTCCATTTTTAGATACACCGAAAATTTTACTGACAAAACCTAAATGCTTTGCAATAGGCTGAAAGCAATTTGTGTATATAACAAATGAACTAAGAAAGAAAAACGGAAATAAAGAAGGTAAAAGTACATTACAACATACATCAATACCTTCAATAACACTTTCTTTATATGTATTAGTAAATGTTAGGAGAATGATTATTGTACCTAAAGAAAATAGAAATATTAAGTTTTTCTTAAAATTAATAAAAGTCTTCACTTTTAATATATATGCAATTAGTCATAAATATAACTTTACTTTCGTAAAAATAAGTGAAAGAGGTGACTTGATGAAGAAAGATTTTGAAAGATTTTTCCCAACAGATTTAACTTCAAACATACCGTTAATAGAAATGACAGGTAATAGAGAAATCACAATTGAGGGTTGCACAGGTGTTTTAAAATATGAAAGTGAAAATATTAAGGTAAATACAAAGTCAATGGTTATATCGGTTACCGGTAGAAGTCTGAAACTAAAATATCTTTCTTCTTCAGCTTTAGTAATAGAGGGTACTGTGTTAAAAATAGAATTTATATTGTAGGTGAGTAAATGCTGGTAAAGTTAATTCGTTATGTTCGTGGCTATGTTACTTGTATTGCCAGAGGAAAGTTTACAGAAAGATTAATTAACATTCTTAACCGTCAAGGTTATACATATTGGAATATTGTTCCTTGTAAAGACGGTATTTCTTTTTCTGTTAATGTCAGAGAGTATAAAAGACTAAGAAAATCTTTATATAAAACAGGCATAAAAACAAGGATAAAGAAGAAAGTAGGTTTACCATTTATAATTAAGAAGTATAAAGCAAGGAAAGGCATTTTTATTGGTGCAATAATATTTCTTTTAATTACCGTTACTTTAAGTAAATTTATTTGGGTAACAACTGTAAACGGTAACAACAATGTACCAACAACTAAAATTTTAAATGTTCTAAATGATGTTGGAATTCATAACGGTGTGTATAAAGAAAATTTGAATTTAAAGGATATTGAAAGAAAAGTGGTAAAGCAACTGCCTGAATTAAGATGGATTTCAATTAACCTAACGGGCTGTAAAGCTGAAGTAGAAGTGAAAGAAAAATATAAAGTACCAACTAAAGTTTTAAAAAATAATCAACCGGCAAATTTAAAATGTAGGAGAGATGCAGTAGTAGTAAAGTCAAGTGTTCTAAAAGGTACACCAATGGTAAAAGTAGGTTCAGCAGTGGTAAAGGGACAAATGCTGGTTAGTGGTGTAGTTGTAAATGGTGAAAGTGAAGAAAATACAGAAACCACAACTACACTTGTACATTCAGTAGGTGAAATTATTGGTAGAACTCATTATGAAAGAACATATAAGATAAAAAAGAAAAGTGAATTTCTCTGTGAAACTGATGAAATGATGAAACGAAAAAGATGTAATTTACTATGGTTTTCATTTCCCATAGACTTTAACCATATAAAGTATGATACCTATAAATCCACTAAAAGAACTTATTACGGTTACACAAATGATATTGTTTTGCCTTTTTCATTAACAGAAGAATATATTTATAAGTTAGAGAAGAAAAATATTTCTGTAAAAGAATATAAAAAGCAACTGAACAAACTTGCAAAGTTAGAAGAAAAATTTTATTTCCACAACAAAAATATTGAAAAGTGTAAATACACCTACCGACAAGATAAGGATTATTACTATATAGATTGTGATTATCAAGTTACAGAGAATTTATGTGTACAGTCACCAATAATTGTGGAAAATTAAAATACTACTTTTTTATGCAAATGAAGTGTGATATAATATCTTTATAAATTTAAGGTTGAAAATAATTCACCTATATAAATATAGAAAGTGTGTATATATGAGAATTTTATGTATTGGCGATGTTGTTGGAAAAAACGGTTGTGAGTTTCTAAGGAAGAAACTTCCTTCTTTAAAGAAAATTAAGTCAATAGATTTAACTATATGTAATGGTGAAAATGCAAGTGACGGTAATGGTATTACACCTACTTCTGCTGACCATATTTTTACAAGTGGTGCAGATATTATCACTTTAGGTAACCATACATTTAGAAGAAAAGAATTTTATTCTTATCTTGATGAAAAGCCATATATCATCAGACCGGCTAATTTTCCAAACGGTACAACTCCGGGAGTAGGTTACTGTAAATACGATATGGGCAGATTTACTGTTGGTGTAGTTAATGTTATGGGCAATTCATTTATGGATAATATTCTTGATTGTCCTTTTAGAACAATGGATAAAGTTCTTGAAGAATTAGATGATTGCAAAATTAAGATTGTTGATTTTCATGCTGAGGCAACAGGTGAAAAGAGAGCAATGGGCTATTACCTAGACGGTAAGGTTACAGCAGTATTTGGCACACATACTCATGTACAAACTGCTGATGAAGAAATTTTACCAAATGGCACAGGTTATATAACTGATGTAGGTATGACAGGTCCTATTAATTCTGTACTTGGTGTTAAACCGGAAATTATTATCAGTAAACTGAGAAATAAACTACCGGAAAGATTTGATTATGCAGATGGTGACTGTAAAATGGATTGTGTTATCTTTGATATTGATGACAAAACAGCAGTAACAAAAGATATTGAGAAAATTGAAATAAGATAATTAATACCAAAATATGTAATAAAACTCTTGAAATTGCCACACTAATAAGCTATAATATAACTAAACATTTTATTTGTTGGAGGAAAAAGAATTATGGAAACACTAAAAGTATCTTCAAAATCAGTAACAAATTCTGTTGCAGGTGCAATAGCCGGAGTTATTCGTGATGAGGGACAGGTAGAAATTCAGGCAGTAGGTGCCGGTGCTACTAACCAAGCAGTAAAGTCAATTGCAGTTGCAAGATCATATCTAAATGAAGAATGTGACATTGTATGCGTACCATCATTTACAAATGTAGAAATCAATGGTGAAGAACGCACAGCAATGAGTTTTTTAATAGAAAAAGCGACAAAATAACAACCAAGTGTTGAATAACTATGAAATAACAAAACAAATGGAAATATTTTCTATTTAAAAAGCTGAAATTTTATACAATTATTTTAAGGGCTTGTCTTGTACAAGTCCTTTTTTTGTGTTATAATGGTTAAGAATTTAATTATCGTTAAGGATAGGATGTGATGAGATGATTACAGGTAACGTATTTAGAGATGCCATCATTTCAGGTGCAAATAATATATGTGCTCAAAAACAAGCACTAAATGACTTAAATATTTTCCCTGTACCGGACGGTGATACAGGTACAAATATGTCAATGACAATTTCTGCAGCAGCTAAGGAACTTAAGAAGATAGAAGATGCTCCTATTTCAGAAGTAGCATCCAAGACTGCTTCCTTTATGCTTCGTAACGCCAGAGGTAACTCAGGTGTTATCCTTTCAATTATATTTAGAGGTTTTGCAAAAGGTCTTAAGGATAAGGAAAAGGCTAATGGTGAGGATTTAGTTGATGCTTTAGGTATTGGTGTTGATGAGGCTTATAAGGCTGTTACTAAACCGGCAGAAGGTACAATCCTTACTGTTGCAAGAATGGCTTATGAAGCCGGTATGAACATTATTACAGAAACAGGCAATGCTACAATCGTTTGGACTGAGGTTGTCAGAGCAGCAGAAGAAGCTCTTGAACTTACACCAAAGTTCTTACCTGTACTTAAAAAAGCAGGTGTTGTTGATGCCGGTGGTAAAGGCCTATTGGTTATTTTCCAGGGTATGCTTTCTGTTATTGCTGATGATGTTATTATTCCTTTTGAAGAAGATAATGAAACAGCTACAACTGATAGTTTCGAAAGTGCAGCAGCTCAGTTTGATGAAGTAATTAACTTTACTTATTGTACAGAGTTTATTGTTGGCAGAGATGCTGAGTGTTTAGCAGACCCACAAGACCTAAAGGAATATTTAATGTCAATCGGTGACTGTGTTGTAGTTGTTGATGATGAAGAAATCATTAAGGTTCATGTTCATACCGATAACCCTGGTATGGCACTACAAAAAGGTCTAAAATACGGTCAGCTACTAACTGTTAAAGTTGAAAATATGAAAGAACAGCACAAGAATGCCGGTGCTACAGAAGAAAAAGCACCTAAGCTACAAAAGGCTGAACCAACAGAAGAAATCGGTTTTGTTTCAGTTGCAGCCGGTGAAGGTCTTTCTGAACTATTTACAGATATGGGTTGTAACCACATTGTTTCAGGTGGTCAGAGTATGAACCCATCAACTGATGATATTTATGATGCAATTATGGCAACACCTGCAAAGGTAGTTGTTGTACTTCCAAATAACAAGAATATCATTATGGCTGCAGAGCAAGCTGTTGATATGGTAGATGACAGAGAAGTTTATGTAATTCAGTCAAAGACAATTTCTCAAGGTTTAACTGCTCTTATCAACTATGATGAAGATTCTACAGTTGAAGAAAACCTAGAAGTTATGTCTGAGTCAGTTAAGAATGTTGTAACCGGACAGATTACATTTGCTGCCAGAGATAGCGAATTTGGTGGTAAGAAGATTAAAGAAGGAGAGATTATCGGTCTTAAGGACGGCAAACTTTGTGTTTGTGAAAAGTCTTCTCAGAAAGCTCTTCTAAAACTAGCAAAAGAAGTTATCAAAAAGGGTGCATCATTTGTTACTTTGATTTACGGTGAAGATATTACAGAGGAAGAAGCTAACGAGGCTTATGAAGCTTTGCTTGAAAAGTATGGTAGCAACATTGATATTTCACTAATCAAGGGTGACCAGCCGGTATATTACTACATTATGGGTGTAGAATATTAATTTAGAAGTTTTAAAAGGGCAGGATTTTTCCTGCCTTTTTTGTTTATAAGATTTTATGAGGTATAATATGGCAAGTCTATTTAAAAAGAAAATTGAATGCCTTAAGGGAATAGGAGAGAAGAGGGCAGAACTTTTTCACAACCTTTCTGTATATTCTGTTGGTGACTTAATTAGATATTATCCTCGTAACTATGAGGATTGGAGCAGTCCTACTCCTATCAAAGAGGCTGAAATCGGTATTAATGTGTGTATTAGGGCAACTGTAGGAACTGCTTTCAAAGTTAGTTTTGCTCGTGGTAGTGGCAAAATGATTTGTAAGGCAATGGCTTATGACGATAGTGGTGCAGTAACTTTGCTTTATTTTAATAATAAATACATTAGCCAAATGATAAAGCAAAATGAAGAATATTTCTTTTTTGGAAAAATAACTCAGGCTAAATCAGGATTACAGATGATTGCACCAACATTTGCAAAGGTCAGTGACGGCACTTCAATTCACCCCATTTATCCCTTAACTGCCGGTCTTAATAACCGAATGGTTACTGATGCAGTGAAGAATGCCTTATCACTTTTACCTGAAAAGATTAACGACCCATTACCTCAATGGATAAGGGATAAATACAATTTGCAAAGCCTTGATTATGCAATTAGGAAAATTCATTTTCCTCTTGATAGTGATGAACTTTATACTTCAAGAAGAAGGTTAGTATTTGAAGAACTTTTAGTTTTAATATTAGGACTGAAATTCCTAAAAAGTAATACTAAAGAAGAAAATGGTATTGTTCTCCAGAAGAATTATACTGATGAATTTTTAAGTATGTTGCCGTTTAAACTAACAAATGCACAGAAAAGAACTATTGATGATTGTCTAAATGATATGATGAACAAACGCTCACCAATGAATAGACTTGTTCAGGGTGATGTTGGTTCAGGTAAAACTGCAGTTGCCTCAGCAGTAGCATATAGTGTTATCAAGAATGGCTACCAAGTAGCCTTTATGGTACCAACAGAAATTTTAGCTCAACAGCATTTCGAAAGTATTTCAAAATTACTGGAAAATACCGATATAAATGTTGATTTACTAACAGGTTCACTAACTCCTAAAAATAAAAAATTAGCAAGAGAAAAACTTGCTTCGGGAGAAACTAACCTTGTTATAGGTACTCACGCATTGTTGACAAAAGATACTGAGTTTAAGTCTTTAGCACTGGCAATAACCGATGAACAACATAGATTCGGTGTAGGTCAAAGGTCAACCTTACTTTCAAAGGGTAACCATCCACATTTGTTAGTAATGAGTGCAACACCTATTCCAAGAACTTTGGGACTTATTATCTATGGTGACCTTGATATTTCTATAATTGATGAATTGCCACCGGGAAGACAAGTGATTGATACCTTACTGATTGACGGTAAAAAGAGGGCAAGAGCCTTAGGCTTTATTAAGAAAAATGTTGAAGAAGGTCATCAATGCTATATTGTCTGTCCTTTGGTAGATGAAAGTGAAAACCAAATGCTTAACCTACATTCAGCAGAACTTTATGCAGAAACTTTGAGAAATCATATTGATTTTCAAAATATAAATGTAGGTCTTATTCATGGTAAAATGAAACCTGCCCATAAAGAAAAGGTTATGAATGACTTTAAGGATAACAAAATTCAAATCCTAGTTTCCACAACAGTAATTGAAGTTGGTGTTGATGTGCCAAATGCAAATATTATTATGATAGAAAATGCTGAAAGGTTTGGTCTTTCTCAACTTCATCAGTTAAGAGGCAGAGTAGGTAGAGGTAGTGAAAAAAGCTATTGTATCTTAGTTTCCGACAATACAACTTACGATACTATCAAAAGACTTGAAACTATGAAACGCACTTCAAACGGTTTTGAAATTGCTGATGAGGACTTGAAACTTAGAGGACCGGGTGACTTTTTTGGTGAGAAACAACATGGTTTACCTGAAATGAAAATTGCCGATTTAGGCAATATGGAAGATTTAAATGAGGCACAAATGTGTGCTGAAGAAATTCTTAAAAAATCAAGTGACCTAAGTGAAGATGAATATAAAGGCATCAAGGCCGAAATTAACCAACTCTTTGGCAGAGTAGGTGGAGAAAGTTTAAATTAATATATTTCTATAAAAGAAAAAACTGCTTGATTTGTTCAAGCAGTTTTATTTATACATAATGTTTTTAGTTAAAAAACTCTGGGTTTTTCTTTTTTATTAACCGGTAGAAGTTCATTAAACACACCAAAATAATTTGGTCTGACTTCTTCGTCAATATGTGCATATCCAAAGAACCATTTGTCAAAGGTAACTTGTTCTGCAATTTGTTCAAGGTAAATATTAACTGCATTAGGTTTCAAGTCAGGATTAATAATACCTTTAATTTGAGTAGGTGGTTCGTGAGTAATAATGTAATCCAACTTACCACCAAATTTATTAAGTTGTTTTGCACCTTCAATAAATTCTTCCTTGCTAGGCATTTCCCTTTCAAACCACATATTAATGTCAAGCATTTTTTGCAAATCTCTGCTAACTCCACCACCAAAGGTGAAGATGCCTTTCTTTTCTATAATATATACTTGACCTCTCAATAAATGATAAATGTTGTGTGCAATTTTTCTAGCTTTGGCACCACCAAATTTTACGATAGGGTACTTTTCTATCATATTAAAATTTTCGTGAGTACCGTCAACAAATAGTATTTTATATGGTTGTCTCATTAAAAATTTCAGATTTTCAATTTCTTGCCTACTGTTGTTCCAGAAGAAACCAAAGTCACCTGTAATTATTAAGTAATCATTCTTTTTTAGCTTTTTTATTTCTTTTCTTTTAAAGAAAGAAATGTCTCCATGCTTATCACCTGTTATGTAAATCAAAAAGTATCACCTAAAATTTAAAATTTTGATTGAAAGTAAATCAGTTTTGTAGTATAGTATATATGATATATTAACATATAAGAGGTATTTTTTCTATGAAAAAAAGAATTTTTTCAATAATTTCAGTAATTTTAGTTACATTCGTTTTGTGTTCATCACTTGCTTTACCGGTAAGTGCAACAACTTCTTCTAATATTAATAAGGACTCGGCAACTATTTCTAACTTTGATTTTGGTTGTAATGTAAAGACAAAGTCAGAAACAGTTTTGCTTGTAAACCTAGATACAGGTGTTACAGTATATAGTAAGAATGCTGATGTAAAGAGATACCCTGCGTCTCTAACAAAGATTATGACTTATGTAGTAGTTGCCGAAAATGTAAGTGACTTTACTCAGAAAGTCAAGATTAAAGCTAGTGTTCTAAAGCCACTGGAAGGTACAGGTAGTTCACAGTCTGCCGTTTCCGATAATATAGGTAAGTCTTTTACTATTGAACAGTTACTAAAGTGTCTGATGATTTCTTCCGGTAATGATGCAGCCCTTGTACTTGCTGACTATGTTGGTGGTGAAGGTGGTGTTACTCACTTTGTTCAGATGATGAATGATAAGGCTAAGGAACTTAAGTGTAAGAACACTCATTTTGTAAACCCTCATGGTCTACATGACCCTAACCACTATACAACTGCCGAAGATATATATAAGATTGCAAGTTATGCACTTATGTTACCTGAATTCTCAGATATTACAAATACAATTTCCTATACAATCGGTGATACATATTATTCATCAACTAACCACCTAATTGACTCAACTACTGAATATTATTATCAGTATGCCAAGGGTATCAAGACAGGTACAACCGATCAGGCAGGTCGTTGCTTAGTTACTCAGGCAGTAGCTGATGGTTATAGTTATATGGCAGTTCTTATGAAAGCACCATATAACGAAGAACAAGGTATTGATGAATATTATAATATGGAAGATGCAGCAGCTTTGTTCCGTTGGGCATTCCAAAATATTGAACTTAAAGAAATTGTTTCAAGAGAAACTCCTGTATGTGAAGAAAAGGTAGATTTGTCTTGGGATAAAAATTCTATTCAGCTAAGTGCAGAAGATGACTTCAATATTCTTCTACCAAGCAGTGTTAAGGATAAAGAAATTACTATCAAAACAGATGTTCCTGACTCAATAGATGCACCTATTAAAGAAGGTGACTATGTAGGTAAAGCATCAGTTTATTATAAAGGCGAAAAGGTTTCTACCTTTAACCTTGTAGCTGATGAAACAGTAGAGAGAAGTACTCTTCTTTATGTGCTTGATATTTTGAAAAATGTATTTACTTCAATCTACTTTATTATTGCAGCAATTATTGTTGTAATCCTATTTGCAATTTATCTATTTGTTGTTGTTAAACATAACAAACAGAAAAAGTCAAAGAAGAGAAGAGTAAAGCATTATCGTGATATGTAATAACTTACAAAGGATATTTTTATGAAGTATAAGAAGATGTGGTTTACATTAATACCTACAATTTTGTTAATGTTAATAACTAAAGTGTATCAAATTTATACAGAACAAACCGGTAACAGTATTTTTGGCAATGACAATATAATTGCATCATATGTTACAATAGGACTTGTTTTTGTTCAGTTTATTATTTTGTTTATTATGTCTGTTACTGATAAAAAGACTGCTTCTGTATATAATTATAAGAAGAATACATTTGCAGGTTCAATGTGTTTATTTTCAGCAGTAGCACTTATAGTTGATGTTTGTTGTTACTTGCCGTCAATCTTAATTTACAAGAATTATACTTCAACTACACTTTTAAATATTATCCTTTCTTGTGTTGCAGCTTTTGGCTTATTCTTACTTAGCTGGACTCATATTAGTGGCAAAAAACCACCATCAACTGTTTCACTGTTAATGTTAACAGTACCTTTATGGTGCGTTGTAAAATTGTTTACTGCTTTAACAGAGAACAGTGCAAGCTCAGTTGTAATGACAGATGTACTTGATTTGTTTATCTATCTTTTCTTGTCATTGTATTTACTTTCAGCTACTTCAATAATTTCAATGTTAAACCAAAAAAATTATGTGAAAGAGATTGTTCTTTTTGGTATTCCTTTAGTTTCAGTACTTGTAACATATGATGTTCAAGTTGTAACAAAACTGATTCTTAACGGTTATACAAGTGGTTATTATATGGAAATCATCAAAGCTTGTGAGTTAACTTTATTTGCTTTGTATGCAGTTGCTTTTATGTTAGAAATCTCAAAGTATAGTAAAAATAAAGATGAAGTTAGAATTATTGAGTCACAGGAAGAAATCCTTGAACTTAATGAAGAAATCCGTAATCAAAAGCTAAAGAGTTTTGAGAAACTCCAAGCTAAAGAGCGTAAGAACGGTAATCTATACATCACTCACGACAGTAGTTTTCAGTCTATTGATACCAGAGATAGTGGGTATTTCCCAACAGGTGCAACCTATGGTAAGTATGTTGAGGACTATCCTGTAGTATCAGGTAGTGATGAAAACGACAAGGAATTTACAACAGAAGAAAAAATTTCTAATGTAGATAGACTTATTCTGGAAATCACTTCTGGTAAAAATGATAAAGATTTATCTCCGGAAGATGAAGAAAATTAAAAATAGTAATTGACAATAGAAAATTAAAGTGATAATATAAATTTAAAGCGTTGAGAAGGACACGATTATCAGCCACCGAATCAAGAGAGTTTTGCTTATTAGCTGTAATGCAAAATATTTAGGAGCTTTTAGTTACTACCTTTGAGTGTATGTAGGAAATGACATACCGGTTAACTCCGTTAAAGGTAAATGAGGGTTTTTATACCGAACTTGGGTGGAACCACGATTTAGTTTATATCGTCCCAATATTCTTTTATAGAATATTGGGACTTTTATTTTTATACAAAGGAGAAATCAATATGGTTAGTGTAAAACTAAGAAATGATGTTAAGGAATTTGAAAATGGCACAACACCATACGAAATTGTAAAAGGTTTCGGAGGAGGCTTTTTTAAGCAAGTTTGTGCTTGTAAGATAGATGGTGAGGTTTATGACCTTCGTACCCCAATTAATAATGATTGTACTTTAGACTTTTTAACTTTTGATGATCCGGATGGCAAGAAAGCATTTTGGCATACTGCTTCTCATGTACTTGCTCAAGCAGTTAAAAGACTTTACCCAAATGCAAAGTGTGCAATCGGTCCTGCAATTGATACAGGTTTCTACTATGACTTTGATGTGGAAAAGCCATTCTCACAGGAAGACCTAGACAAGATTACTGCAGAAATGAAGAAGATTGTTAAGAGTAAAATCAAACTTGAAAAGTTTGAACTTTCTCCACAAGATGCAATCAAAAAGTTAGAAGAAATGAATGAACCTTATAAGGTAGAACTTTGTAAGGAACATGCCGATAAGAACGAACCTATTTCTTTCTATCAGCAGGATGAATTTGTTGACCTATGTGCAGGTCCTCACCTAATGGATGTATCAGCTCTAAAGGCTGTTGCTTTAACAAACTGTACTGGTGCTTATTGGAGAGGTGACTCCAACAACCATCAGCTATGCAGAGTTTATGGTATTGCTTTCCCTAAGGCATCAATGCTTGACGAATACCTAGAAATGATGGAAGAAGCAAAGTCAAGAGACCACAATAAGCTTGGTCGTGAACTTGAACTATTTACAACAGTTGATTGTATCGGTCAGGGTTTACCTGTACTTCTACCTAAGGGTGCAAAGATTGTTCAGATTTTACAGAGATGGATTGAAGATGAAGAAGCAAAGCGTGGTTGGCAGTTAACAAAGACACCTTTAATGGCTAAGTCAGACCTATATAAAATCTCAGGTCACTGGGATCATTACAAAGACGGTATGTTTGTACTTGGTGATGAAGAAAAAGATGATGAAGTATTTGCACTTCGACCAATGACTTGTCCTTTCCAGTATCAAGTTTTCCTAAACAGACAGCGTTCATATCGTGACCTACCAATGAGATTGTCAGAAACTTCAACTCTATTTAGAAATGAAGCATCAGGCGAAATGCATGGCCTTATTCGTGTAAGACAGTTTACAATTTCAGAAGGTCACTTAATGTGTACACCTGACCAGCTTGAAGATGAATTTGCTCAGTGCCTAGATTTAGTTAAATATACACTGAAGACACTAGGTCTATATGAAGATGTTTCTTATCGTTTCTCACAGTGGGATCCTGAAAATACAGAAAAGTATATTGGTACTGCTGAAGATTGGGATGAAGCACAGGGCGTTATGAAGAAGATTCTTGATGACCTGGAAATTTCTTATTCAGTAGGTAAGGGCGAAGCTGCTTTCTATGGTCCAAAGCTAGATGTACAGATTAAGAATGTATTTGGTAAGGAAGATACTCTAATCACAATCCAAATTGACCAGTTCTTAGCTGAAAAGTTTGGTATGGAATATGTTGATAAGGATGGTCAGAAGAAGAACCCTTATATCATTCACCGTACATCAGTAGGTTGCTACGAAAGAACATTAGCACTATTAATCGAAAAATATGCCGGTGCATTCCCACTATGGTTAGCACCTGTTCAGGTAAAACTTTTACCAATTGCCGACAGACATCTTGACTACATTTATGAAGTTAAGAAACAGCTAGAAGCTAAGGGTATCAGATGCGAAGTTGATGACCGTTCAGAAAAGATTGGTTACAAGATTCGTTCAGCACAGTTAGAGAAGATTCCTTATATGATTCTTGTTGGTGACAAGGATATTGAGAACAACTGTATTTCTGTTCGTCATCGTAAACAAGGTGACCTTGGTTCAATGAGTGTTGAAAAGTTCTTAACAGATGCACTTGAAGAAATCAATTCTAAAGAAATTAAGTAATAATTTTACGAGGTGAAAATCTTGCAAGATAAATCCAAAGGAAGACATGGTGGCAGTACAAAGCCGGAAGGCTTTTATACCGGAAAAGATAAACACTATGTTTATGGAGATAATACCCCTAGGAAAAAGGGAAATGCAATTAATATTTTGTTCTATGTTTTACCTATCGTTATGGTTGTGATTTTAGCCTTAGGTTCATTCCTAAGTTACTATGCCTATGTTTCCTCATCAAAAGGTGAGGAAACTGTGGTAAAGTCCAACGATGACTATATCTCAAAGGAACAACAAAAGACTTTATACAAAATTGTTAGTGTTGCTGACCCATTGGAAAGAAACTATGTACCAACAACAAAAGATTTTGGTGGTGTAAAGGTTAGCACAATGATTTACGATTCACTAAACAAAATGGTAAATGCCGCTAAAAAAGATGGTGTTGACCTAAAGATTAGAAGAGGTTATGTTTCATATGATGACCAACATACTCTCTATAGTGGATATGTAAACACTTTGCTTAACACAGGTAAATATACCCAAACAAAAGCCGAGTCAATTGCCAATAGAAGAATTGCTGATAGTGGCAATAGCGAAAGACAACTTGGTCTTTCTGTTGAGTTTGATAGCGAAAAGAGAAGTACTTTCAACAAAACTAAGGCTTATCAATGGTTAATTAAGTACGGTGCAGAGTATGGCTTTATCCAAAGATATACTAAAGAAAATGAGCAGGTAACTGCAATGGACTCTGACTATACTTTGTGGAGATATGTTGGCAAAAACAATTCTCTTTTAGCCAGAAAACTTGGTCTAAATTTCAATACATTAATTGATTATTTAGAAAGTTAAAAATTTTTTTGAAAAAACACTTGCATTTTCAGGATTTATGTTGTATAATCTAAACTGTTATTTACGGTTTCAGCGAAAGAGGTGAAATGAAATGAAGGAAAGTATCCATCCAGATTATAAGCAGACAACAATTACTTGTGCTTGTGGTAATGTAATCGAAACAGGTTCAACAAAGGAAAATATCAGAGTTGAAATTTGTTCAAAGTGCCATCCTTTCTTTACAGGTAAGCAGAAGCTCGTTGATACCGGCGGACGTGTTGATAGATTTAAGAAGCGTTTTGGTATGAAATAATTTTGTAATTGTTGAGGCGGTACATTTAGTGTACCGCCTGTTTTTTTAATTGTTATGGAAGATTTTTATTATACTACAAAAGAAGAAAATCAAGCTGAGTTTGTTGAGAAGCACAGCCGTTTTATAGGCTATTGTAAACCGATTTCAACAGAACAGGAAGCCATTGATTTTATTAACGAAAAGCGTAAGAAACATTATGATGCAACTCATAATGTTTATGCATATAGCTTAAAGAATGATTTTATTAAGCGTTATTCTGATGATGGAGAACCTCAGGGTACTGCCGGTGTACCTGTCCTTGATGTGCTTAACAAAAATAATGTGGTAAATACCGTAATAGTTGTTACCCGTTATTTTGGTGGTATTATGCTTGGTGCAGGTGGACTTGTGAGAGCATATAGCCATGGTGCAAAGATTGCCCTTGATGCATCCAAGATTCTTCGTATGGAAAAATGCTATAATTGTTCTGTTACTTTGAGTTACGATTTTTACGGAAAACTTTCCGGTCTTATTCCGGAATGTGGTGGTATTATTGACGACTCAAATTTTTTGGAAAATGTTATTATCAGTTTTCATATTCCAATAAATGAACTTGGATTTTTTAACAAAAAACTTGCTGATGCAACAAATGGAAAGATAGAAGTAGAAGTTGTTAATGAAGATTATTTTCCTATGTAACAACATATTTTTCTAATAAAATCTGTTTTTTTAAAAATATTTTTAAAAATTTTGAAAAAATAAAGGAATAATATAAATTTTGTTGTATATAATAGTGTAGGTTTTACAACTATTGAAAGGAGTGTTATTTTGCCATTACCGGAAAGCTTTTTGCAAGAACTAAAAATGCGTAGTGACCTTACGGAGCTTGCATCAAATTATATTTCTCTAAAGCGTAAGGGTAGGAATATGGTAGGACTTTGTCCTTTTCATGGCGAAAAAACACCATCTTTTAATATTTATACCGAAAACAATTCTTTTTACTGTTTTGGTTGTGGTGCCGGTGGTGATGTAATTACCTTTACCATGAGGATAGAAAATCTTGATTACATTGAGGCAGTTAAATTTTTAGCCGAAAGAGCTGGACTTAATATGCCGGAAGAAAGTAATTATGATGATTCTATGGCAAACCTTAAGAAAAGAATTTATGAGGCTAATAGAGAAACTGCAAGATTTTTCCATAGATGTCTGTACAGTCCTTTAGGTAAGGAAGGCTTAGATTACCTTCATAGCAGAGGACTAACTGACAAAACTATCAGACATTTTGGTTTAGGTTTTGCTCCAAATGACCACTTTGCACTTTCAAATTATCTAAGGAAAAAAGGTTTTAAGGATAACGAACTTATAAGTGCTAACCTTGTTTACAAGAATAAAAGTGGTAACGGTACAAACGATAGATTTTATAACCGAGTTATGTTTCCTATTATAGATGTAAGGGGAAATGTAATTGCCTTTGGTGGTAGAATTATGACTGACCAAAAGCCTAAGTACCTTAACACAAGCGATACACCTGTATTTAGTAAAAGTAATAATTTATTTTCACTTAATAATGCTAAGAAAAATCAGGACAGAACCCTTATTTTGTGTGAGGGTTATATGGATGTTATTGCAGTAAATCAAGCCGGTTTTCAGAATGCAGTTGCTACCTTAGGTACTGCATTAACCGGTCAACAAGCATCTGTTATGAAGCGTTATGCCGATGATGTTATCATTTGTTATGATGCCGATGAAGCAGGTCAAAAAGCAACCCAAAGAGCCATTGGAATTCTCAGAAGAACAGGACTTAACATAAGAGTCCTTACAGTTCCTGATGGTAAAGACCCTGATGAATTTATCAGAAAACATGGTGATAATGGTGGTGCTGCTTTCTATAATCTGGTGAATGGTAGCTTTAATGATGTTGAGTATCAGCTATCAAAAGTAAGAAAAAAATATGACCTAAAACTGGCAGACCAAAGAGTTAAATATGTCAATGAAGCAATTAATATAATTGCTAAAATAGATGATGATGTAGAACGAGATGTTTACAGCTCTAAGTTAGCTGATGAAACAGGTGTTCATACAGAGTCAATTTCTAATTCTCTAAAGAGAGTTAGAAGTAAAATTAAATATAGCAATAGAAAAGAAGAGTTTAGAAAAATCAGAACTAATCTATCAGGTAGAGAAGACAAAATAAACTTGCAACATAAGGATAAGCCAAGGGCAACTATTGCCGAAGAAATGTTATTATCATATATGGTTAATCATCCGGAGGTTGAGCAGTATATTTATTCCAGAGTGCCTAATGATTCATTTGTCACAGATTTTAACAAAAAACTATATGGTTATTTTGTTAACAGAATTGAGGGTGGTTATGAACCGTTAACTTCTCTAAATGAAGATTTTACTTCTGATGAAGTGAACAAAGTCTATTCTATTGTCAATAAAACAATAGACAAAAATCCTACTCAACAAGCTCTGGATGAGTACATAAGTGTTATCTTTGAGGAAAAGGGTAAGTTGTCGAAGGAACAAATCGCAAACACATCACTTGATGAGTTTAGTCAGCAGATTAATAATCTGAAGAAGAAACGAGAATAAGGAGAGATATATATGAGTGGACAGGTTGATAAGAAAACAGTAATCAAAGATTTACTTGAACAAGGTAAACAAAAGGGAAGCCTTTCAAACCAAGAAATCCTTGATGCTATTGGTGAAATTGAATTTTCACCTGAACAACTGGAAAAGCTATATGATGGTTTAGAAGCACAGGGTATCGAAATCATTGAAGACAACAGTGTTGATTTATCAGATATTGAAATCGTAGCATCAAAATCATCCAGCAAAGGTGACGAAATTGCAGCAGAAAGAGTTGCAATTGATGATCCGGTAAAGGTATATCTAAAGGAAATCGGTAGAGTTCCACTGCTTTCTCCTGAAGAAGAAATTGACCTTGCTATTAAAATTGCTGATGGCAACACAGAAGCTAAGAAAAGACTATGTCAAGCAAACCTCAGACTTGTTGTTTCTATTGCAAAGCGTTACCTAGGCAGAGGTATGCTATTCCTGGATCTTATTCAGGAAGGTAACTTAGGTCTGTTAAAGGCTGTTGATAAGTTTGACTATACAAAGGGCTTTAAGTTCTCAACATATGCTACATGGTGGATTAGACAGGCTATTACAAGAGCTATTGCCGATCAGGGCAGAACAATTCGTATTCCTGTTCATATGGTTGAAACTATTAACAAGGTAAAGAAAGTTTCTTCTCAGTTACTTCACCAGAATGGTCACGAACCAACTGCTGATGAAATTGCATCAGAAATTGATATGCCTGTAGATAAGGTTAGAGATATTATGCGTGTTGCTCAAGAACCTGTATCTCTTGAAACACCAATCGGTGAAGAAGAAGATTCTCACCTAGGTGACTTCATTCCTGATGATGATGCACCGGCACCTGCAGATGCTGCATCTCATACATTACTTCGTGAACAACTAAACGAAGTTCTTGATACTTTGACTCCAAGAGAAGAAAAGGTTCTAAGACTTCGTTTTGGTCTTGAAGACGGCAGAAGTCGTACACTTGAAGAAGTAGGTAAGGAATTCAATGTTACTCGTGAGAGAATTCGTCAGATTGAAGCAAAGGCTCTTAGAAAGCTAAGACACCCATCAAGAAGTAAAATTCTAAAAGATTACCTAGACTAATCAGTATAATTTAACCTCCTTTGTCAATAATGATAAAGGAGGTTTTTATATGTGTATGTTAATTGAAGAAATAAAGGGAAGACAAGTCCTAGACTCTAGAGGCAATCCAACAGTAGAGGCAACAGTAACATTATCTGATGGTACAGTACAGTCTGCAATTGTTCCAAGTGGTGCGTCAACCGGTGCATTTGAGGCAGTAGAACTTCGTGATAATGATGATGTGTATTTTGGTAAGTCAGTATACAAAGCAGTAAAAAATATTAACGAAAATTTGGCACATCATTTAGTAGGTACAAGTCCATATCAGCAACGATTAATTGATAGAATGATGTGTGACCTTGATGGTACAGAGAATAAGAAAAACTTAGGTGCAAATGCCATTTTGGCAGTTTCAATTGCAGTAGCAAAAGCCTCAGCTTCATCACTAAATTTACCATTGTACAGATATTTAGGTGGCTTTAATGCTCATAGATTACCTTGTCCTATGATGAATATTCTCAATGGTGGTGCTCATTCAGATAACAATGTTGATATTCAGGAATTTATGATTATGCCGGTAGGTGCTGACAGTTTCCGTGACGGTCTAAAACAATGTACGGAGATTTACCACACTCTAAAAACACTGTTGAAGAAGGATAAACTTTCTACTGCAGTAGGCGATGAAGGTGGTTTTGCACCAAACCTTTCAGGTGATGAAGAAGCACTTGAATATATTTTGAAAGCAATTGAAGAAGCAGGATATAACACAGAAAATACAAAATTAGCTTTAGATATTGCCTCATCAGAATGGTATGCTGAGGGTATGTACAATCTACCTAAAAGAAAAATATCTATGACTACAGAAAATATGATTGAATACCTTGATAATCTTACAGAGAAATATCCTATTATCTCAATAGAAGATGGACTTTCAGAATTTGATTGGTCAGGGTGGGAAGAACTTACCGGAAAGTTATCCCACATACAATTAGTAGGTGATGATTTATTCGTAACAAATGTAAATAAACTTTATAATGGTATCAAGGTTGGAGCAGGTAATTCAATCTTAGTGAAAATGAATCAAATCGGTACTTTAACAGAAACATTTGATGCAATCGAACTTGCCCATAAAGCCGGTTATACAACTGTAATTTCTCATAGAAGTGGTGAAAGTGAAGATACAACAATAGCAGATATTGCAGTTGCTTGTAACTCAGGACAGATAAAAACAGGTGCGCCATGCAGAAGTGAAAGAACTGCAAAGTATAATAGATTGTCTAGAATAGAAGAAGAATTAACCGGTGTGTCAATGTATGGTATAAATTAATGGCTTTGTTAATGAATCTTTCATAAGTTAAATTAAAATATAGTCAAAATGGCTATATTTTGACCTATTTTTTCTACACATAAACCGTCTATAAAGACGGTTTAATTCTTTTGTAGAAAATTATTTACAATAATATTTGTTAGAATGGGTGTATATGAATACAGAACTAAGGGGGATTTTATGCCTATTAAAAAAATTCTTTCTTTGTTTTTGATACTAGTTATTATGGTGGGATTAAATATAGTGAATTTTAATGCTGAAACAACCAAAGATTATGCTGCTTATGCAGCAAAGCTAGACGAAACATCTTATAACGGAAATGACCTAGGTGCTACTTATACTAAGAAAGCTACTACTTTCAAGGTTTGGTCACCAACTGCTTCCGAAGTTAAGGTTAGACTTTATAAGCATGGCTCAGAGAAAGAAAACAAGGATGGCTTCTTTAAGGAACAAGATATGACCTTTGATAAATCAAATGGTGTATGGTCTTGTACCTTAACAGGTGACCTAAAGAACATATACTATACATATGTTGTTACTAATGATGGCAAAGCTGAAGAAGTAGTGGATATTTATGCTAAAGCTGTTGGTGCTAACGGTAAGCGTGGTATGATTGTTGATTTATCTTCAACTAATCCAACAGATTGGAATAAAGATACTCACAAAACTGTTAAAAATCAGACAGATGCCGTTATTTGGGAAGTACAGGTTAAGGACTTTTCTTATGCTGAAAATTCCGGTGTAAGTAAAGAAAACAGAGGTAAATTCTTAGCTTTTACAGAAGATGGTACAGTTGTCGATGGTGTAAGTGGCAACAATGCTACTTGTATTTCTTATCTAAAGAAACTTGGTGTTAACTATGTACAGATTAACCCTATGTATGACTTTGGTTCAGTGGATGAAACCGGTAAAGATGACCAGTTTAATTGGGGTTATGACCCTGTAAACTATAATGTTCCGGAAGGTTCATTTTCTTCTAACCCTTATGACGGTAATGTTAGAATCAATGAATGTAAACAGATGATTAAAGCACTTCACGATGCAGGTATCGGTGTTATTATGGATGTGGTTTATAACCATACTTATACAGGTGAAGATAGCTATTTTAACAGAACAGTTCCTAATTATTATTATAGAATGAATAGTGACGGTACATTTTCTGATGGTTCAGGCTGTGGTAATGATACTGCTTCCGAACATAAAATGTTCAGAAAATTTATGATTGATTCTGTTACTTATTGGGCTAGCGAATACCACATTGATGGCTTTAGATTTGATTTAATGGGTCTTCATGATTGTGATACAATGAATCAAATTCGTTATGCTCTTGATGAAATCAATCCACAAATTCTAATGTATGGTGAAGCATGGGATTTAAAGACTGCTTGTGATGATGGTACAGTCTTAGCAACTCAAGCTAATATGGATAAGTTGGACAGTAGAATCGGTGCTTTTGATGATACAGTTCGTGATGCTATTAAGGGTAATACCTTTGATGCAACAGATAAAGGTTTCTTAGCAAGTGGTAAGAAAACCGGTAATATCAAAATCGGTCTTTCCGGTGAATGTGTCAACGGATGGGCTTCAGCACCAACACAGTCTGTTGTTTATTCAAGTTGTCACGATAACTATACTTTATATGATAAGTTAGTCAGCTCTCTATATCCTGATGAAAAGGACTTTAGAAAGCGTCATGCAAATCTAGTTGAAATGACTAAGCTAAATGCTGCAACAATTTTTTCTGCTCAAGGTATGACATTCTTCCTAGCAGGTGAAGAGTTCTGCCGTAGTAAAGATGGTGATGAAAACAGCTTTAAGTCATCAGCAACTCTAAATATGATTGATTGGGAAAGTGTTAATAACTATAGTGATGTTGTAGAGTACTATAAAGGTATGATACAGATTCACAAGAAGTTTAATGCATTTAGAGACCCAACAACCACTACTGCAAAGAACCTAGATTTCTTTGAAAATGATACAAAGGGTTTAGTTGCTTTTGCAGTTGATGGATTAGAAAATGACAACTTTAAGAAAGTTGCAGTACTTCTAAACGCTAACCCTGATAAATCTGTTAAAGTTGATTTAAGCAAGATTAAGAATTATTCAGATGATTTTGTAATTATTGCAAATGATGAAACTGCCGGTTTGAGAAACCTAGGTACAGTTTCAGGTACTGTAGAAGTTCCACAAAGTTCAGCAATGATTCTTGTTGATAAAGACAGCTTTGATAAAAATTGTCACTCAACAGAGGGTGCTGTAGTTGTTGATTATATTGACAACAAAACAGGTGAAAAAGTTTCTACAGAAATTGTTAAAGGTCAAGTAGGTGATAGCTATAGTGTTACACCTAGTGACTCAGTGAGAAGAAAATACAAAATCATTGATAAAGAAAGCACAACAGGAAAATTTACTTCTGAAAACAAACATTGTAAATTTACTGTTGAAGCTTATACAGGTGAATATAGCACAGTAACAATTAAGTTTATTGACTCATCAACCGATAAAGCTATTGCTCCAAGTAAAGTACTAAAGAACCAGGTCGGTCAGCAGTACTTTACTGATGAAATTCCTTCAATTAAGGGCTATGTACTTGATACAGATGCATTACCTGAAAACGGTGCAGGTCTTTTTGCAGTAGGTGATAAGGTGGTTACTTATAAGTTTACTAAGGAAAAGACTAAGAAATGTCAAGTTAATGTTATCTATATGGATTCTGATGGCAATATTATGGACATCAAGAAGCTGGAAGGTAAACAAGATAAGAAGTATAAAACAAAGGCTAAGGAGTATGAGAATCTTACTTTAACATCAACTCCAAAGAATGCCTCAGGTGTTTATACAAAAGCAGAACAAACTGTTATTTACAATTATCAATTAAATGACAATAGCAAAAAAGCTCTTGTTACAACTATTGCACTGGTAGGACTTGGTCTGTTAGCCGGTGCCGGTATTACCCTAAAAGTTCGTTCTTCAAGAAAGAAGAAGAGAATTAGGGGTATTGAAATTCAGAAATAATATTCTTTGAAGAATTATTTTTTAAATAAAAAAAGGAGGAAAAAATAAAATGAAAAGAATTATTTCCGTAGTTCTTTCTATCATGATGTTAGCAACTGTTATTCCATTTGCAACAGTTTCTTCATCAGCAGCTACTGCTTCTACACCAACAAAGTATGAAACAGCAGCTCACAAAATTGATAGTATGTATCGCTACAACGGAACAGACCTTGGTGCTACTTATACTAAAGAAGCAACAACATTCAAGGTTTGGGCACCTACAGCTACATCAGTAAAAGTTAATTTTTATGCAACCGGTTCTGATAAAGAAGAAGGTGCTAAGGACTTAGGTTCAAAAGACCTAACATTAGATGAAAAGACAGGTGTTTACTCAGTAAAGGCTGAAGGTGATCTAGCAAACACATACTACACTTACACAGTAACAGCTGCAAGTATTGCTGATAGTACAAAGGTTACTACAAAGGAAATTCCTGATGTATATTCAGTAGCTACAGGTGTTAACGGTAAGCGTTCAATGGTTTGTGACCTTAAGAGTACAAATCCGAAAGGTTGGGATCAGGATAAGCATGTTTTAACAGATGACATTGCTGATGCTTCAATTTGGGAAATTCATGTAAAGGACTTCTCATATTCTGAAAGCTCAGGTGTTTCTGCTAAGAACCGTGGTAAGTATCTTGCATTTACAGAACTAGGTACAACTCTAAATAACCTTGGTTCAATTCCAACTTGTGTTGATTACCTAAAAGAACTAGGTATCTCATATGTTCAGATTAACCCAATGTATGACTTTGGTTCAGTTGATGAAACAGGTTCTGATGCTCAGTTTAACTGGGGTTATGACCCAATGAACTACAATGTTCCTGAAGGCTCATATTCATCAAACCCATATGATGGTAATGTTAGAATTAACGAAATGAAGCAGATGATTCAGGCTCTACATAAGGCTGGTATCGGTGTTATTATGGATGTAGTATACAACCATATGTACAACACAGATACATCTTTCCAGGGTACAGTTCCTGATTATTACTACAGAATGAACGCTAATGGTACATGGTCAAATGCATCAGGTTGTGGTAATGATACAGCTTCTGAAAGAGCTATGTATCATAACTTTATGGTACAGTCAGTTAACTATTGGGCAAATGAATATCACATTGATGGCTTCCGTTTTGACTTAATGGGTCTACATGATGTTAAGACAATGAATGATATTCGTTCAACACTAGACAAGATTAGCCCTAAGATGCCTGTATATGGCGAAGGTTGGTCAATGGCTTCTAAGAATGACCTAACAGACTATGATGGTGATGCAGTACAGATGGCTTCACAGGGTTCTACAAAGGCTCTAGATAGCAGGGTTGGTATGTTCAACGACCAGTATCGTGATGCTGTTAAGGGTAGTTACTCATCAATCGGTGCTAAGGGTTATATCCAAGGTAACCTAGTTGGTACATCTAAGGGCGTTAGATGTGGTGTAAGAGCTAACACAGCCAGTGCTTCTGCAAACTGGAAGGCTTATTCTCCTGCACAGTGTGTTAACTATGTATCTTGCCACGATAACAACACTCTATATGATAAACTATGGGGTTCTGTATATGGTAAGACATCTAATTACAGAGCAAGAAATAATAACCTAATTCATATCAATAAGTTTGCCGAAACAATCGGTGCAACTTCTCAGGGTCTACACTTCTTCCTAGCAGGTGAAGAAATGGGTAGATCTAAAGATGGTGACGAAAACTCATATAATTCTCCTGCTACAGAAAATATGATTGACTGGAATGATATTTCCAAGAATGCAGACCTAGTTTCTTACTACAAGGGTATGCTTGATATTCGTAAGTCATTCTCACCATTTACAACAGATAACATTAACCTAAATTATAACTACAGCTTCGGTGAAACAATAACAAATTCATCTAATATTGTTTCTTACACAGTTTCTAATGCTACTGAAGGCGAATGGAACAAACTTGCTGTTGTTATGAATAATGATGTTGAGAAGAGTGTAACAGTTTCTCTGGCATTTGATAAAACTCTTGCTAATGATACAGAATGGGTTGTTATTGCTGACAGTGATGAAGCAGGTCTAACTCCAATTAAGTACATTAAGGGTAATGAAATTGAAGTTCCTTCACAGACTGCTATGGTTCTTGTTGAAAAGTCAACATATGAAAAGGCTAACATCAAGGCTAACAGATCAAAGGTTACAGTTGTTAACAAAGATGTTGATACAGGTAAGATTCTTTCAAAGCAGGTTCTATACGGTACAACTGGTACAAAGTATGAAGCTAAGACAGATGAAAATCTAAAGTTACAGTATGAGCTTCTTGGTATTGATGGCGATCAGAATGGTACATTCGGTACTACTGATAAGACCGTTACATTTCTTTATGGCGAATATGTTCCTGATAGCCTAAAGACAACTCTAACAGGTAAAGATAAGCTAACTGTTAAGGATGCTACTTTAATTCAGAAGTATCTAAATAAGAGTGCTACACTAACTGATGAACAGATTAAGACTGCTGACTACAACCAGGATGGTGTTGTTAATGTTGCTGATGCTACTTTAGTTCAGAAGAAGATTACTCACAAAGATTATGGTCTAGTAAATACAATCCGTATTAGATATATTAGTAAGTCAACTAATAAGCCAATCGCTTCTGATAAGGTAATGGATATAGTTGCCGGTAAGAGCGATACTTATACACCTGATAAACTAATTGGCTATAAGTATGCTAATGAATATGCACTAGATGGTGGTAATAAGGTAGAAAGTGAAGTTTCTTCAGTAGATGTTCAGCATAAGTTTACCGGTCAGCTACTACTATTCTATTATGATGATGATAACTATGATGTAACACTTCATGTTAAGCACAGTGGTTCTGCTACATGGACACCAAAACTGTGGGCTTGGTATGATACAGAACTAGGTTCTGTTAACATTTATGATAAATGGCCGGGTCAGCCTTTAACAAAGGGTGATGATGGTTGGTTTACAACAACATTTAAGGTAGCTAATGGTGCTGATTATAGCGTAATCATCAACAACGGTACAGTTCAGACTCAGGACTACAACGGTGTTTCCGGTACAGAAAAATGGATTATCATCAATGATAATAAGATTGTTGATAAGGGAGACTTCCTAACATTCTATGATACAAACCCTGGCTTAATCGGTTAATAAAAAAATAGTCAAACATTTAGCCCCACTTTATGTGGGGCTATTTTTGTACTTACCAAATACTTCGACATATATTTACTAAATAATACCAAACTGTAATATATAAAACAAAATTATTTCAATTTCATAACAATATTGTACCAAATAGTGACAAATAATACTATATAGTGCTATAATCTACTTGTAAGGAAAAAGATATTCTAAATATATTTCTAGTCTTTGATTTATCCTATGATAAATGTATATATGCAGAATTGTTTTGTTCCACTTGTTAATTTGTTAGAAAATACGGGTGCTTATGCACCTGTTTTTTCTTTTGTGTAAAAGTAGTTCTATTGTTGACAATTAGAAATCAAAGTGTTATTATAATTATCGGAAAGAAGGAGAGGTAATGAGTTATCATAAGTTAATGATGGAGAATAACACAATGTACACAAAAAAGGTATTTGACAATGTAGCAGATAGAAAGTTGTCTAAAGGACAACCAAAAATCTTAGAATACCTTTACGAAAATGATGGTGCAGTACAGAAAAATATTGCAAAGTCTTGTTTTATTGAACAAGCAACTGTCACAAGCATTTTAGCAAGAATGGAAAAGAATGAACTTATCATTCGTAAGGTTGATCCTGATAATCGCAGATTTCAGTTTGTGTATTTAACTGAAAAGGGAAAAGTAGAGGCAAAGTTTGTTATAGAGTCTTTTGCCAAGCTAGAGAATAATGCTCTGAAAGATTTTACTGATGAAGAGAAAATGCAATTTGTAAATTTTCTAAATAGAGTCAATAAAAACTTGAAGGAGTGTTAATATGAAGAAGAAAAATTTAGTTAGACGATATATTGTATTTTTGTTTGGACTTTTTATAAGTTCTTTAGGCGTTGCATTTGTAACAAAAGCAAGTCTAGGTACTTCACCGATTTCAAGTATCCCATATGTACTTAGCCTAAAATTTACACCAACTTTAGGTGTATTCACAATTTATTTCAGTCTATTTTTAATTCTTTTGCAGATTATTATTCTAGGAAAGAAATTTAACAAAATAGATTTATTGCAAATTCCTGTATCAATTTTGTTTGGTTATTTTATAGATATTTCTATGTTTCTTTTAACTTGGGTTAATAGCGATATTTATGTAGTAAAAGTTCTTTACCTGTTAATCGGTTGTGTAATCCTTGGTTTTGGTGTTTATTTAGAAGTAATTGCTGATGTTCTTATGCTTCCAGGTGAGTCATTTGTTCGTTCACTAACAATTCGTTTTGGTGTTGACTTTGGTATTACAAAGGTTTGTTTTGATGCTTCTATGACAGTAACTGCCGGTATAATTTCATTTATATTGTTTAACACAATCAATGGTGTAAGAGAAGGTACAATTGTAGCTGCTTTAATAGTAGGATTAATTGCAAAGTTTTTTGGTAAGCACCTTGCTTTCTTAACAAAGCTACTTATTCCACAATCTGCAACAGCTGAAACAACTGAACATAAAGAAAACACTAACAACCTTATTATCACAATTGCAAGAGGTTACGGTAGTGGTGGCCGAGAAATCGGCAAATTGGTGGCTGATAAGCTTGGTATTAAATATTATGACAAGGATATTATTACACTAACAACCGAGCAAAGTGGAAACACAGAGCATTATGTAGAGAATAATGAGCAAAAAATAGCTAACAGTGCTTTTTATAATTTCTATTCACAGTTTTATTATGAGGGTGCTGAAAGTACAAAGTGTGATAAATTGTTTAATGTGGAAAAGAATGTTATGATAGACCTTGCATCCAAGGGCGATTGTGTTATCTTAGGCAGATTAGGTAACTTTATTTTTAAAGATTATAAAAATGCTTTACATATCTTTATTGACAGTAACCTTGAAAATAAAATTGCAAGAGTTATGAAAAGAGATAATTTGTCTGAAAATGATGCTAAAGCTAAAATTAAAAGAGTAGAAACGGAAAGAAAAAATCATTGCAAACATTTCTCTAATAAGGAATGGGGAGCAACCTCTACTTATGATTTAACACTTAATAGTAGTAAATACTCTGTTGATAAAATCGCAGATATTATTGTTTCCTTAGTGAAAAACAAAGTTAATAAATAATTGCAAAAAAATAAACTCCTCACAATTGTGAGGAGTTTCGTTATGTAATATAAACTTAATTAGTTCTTAAGTGCCTGTAGTGGAGCAGGAATCTGACCACCTCTGTTAATAAACTTAGCAGGTGAACCTTTTCTAAGTTCCATAACAGGACCGTAACCAAGTAGACCACCAAAGTTAAGAGTATCACCGGCTTTTTTACCAATAGCAGGGATAAGTCTTACTGCAGTTGTCTTAGTATTAACCATACCAATAGCTGCTTCGTCAGCAATAACTGCACTGATAACATCAGCAGGTGTATCACCCGGTACAACAATCATATCAAGACCAACAGAACAAACAGCTGTCATACTTTCTAGTTTAGTAATGTCAAGGTAACCGTTTTCAGCAGCTGCAATCATACCGGCATCTTCAGAAACAGGAATAAATGCACCAGACAGACCACCAACTCTTGAAGAAGCCATAACGCCACCTTTTTTAACTGCATCATTTAGCATAGCAAGAGCAGCAGTAGTACCGTGAGCACCACAACCTTCAAGACCCATTTCTTCCAGAATATAAGCAACTGAGTCACCAACTGCCGGAGTAGGTGCAAGAGAAAGGTCAACGATACCAAAAGGTACGTCAAGTCTCTTACTAGCCTGTTGAGCAACTAGCTGACCCATTCTTGTAATCTTAAATGCAGTCTTTTTGATAACATCGGCAATTTGAGCAATGTTGTGATTTTCACATTTTGTAAGAGCAGCTCTTACAACACCGGGACCTGATACACCAACATTGATAACCTTATCAGCTTCACCAACACCATGGAAAGCACCTGCCATAAATGGGTTATCTTCCGGAGCATTACAAAATACAACTAACTTTGCAGCACCAATACAATCTTTATCCTTAGTAAGTTCAGCTGAGTCTTTAACAATCTGACCCATAATTTTAACAGCATCCATATTGATACCGGCCTTAGTTGAGCCAATGTTTACAGATGAACATACTTTTTCAGTAGTAGCAAGTGCTTCAGGAATAGACTTAATCAATTCCATATCACCTGATGCAAAACCTTTTTGTACAAGTGCTGAGTAACCACCGATAAAGTTAATACCAAGTGTATCAGCAGCCTTATCAAGTGTTTTAGCAAACTTAGTAATATCCTGGTTCTTACATGGAGCAGCAACCATACCGATAGGAGTTACAGAAACTCTCTTGTTAATGATAGGAATACCATATTCGCTTTCAATATCCATACCTGTTTTTACTAAGTCTTTTGCACTGTAACAAACCTTGTCATAAACCTTCTGACAAGCCTTGTCTATATCATTATCCATACAATCAAGTAGAGAAATACCCATTGTTATAGTTCTAACATCAAGGTCCTCATTGTCAATCATATTTATTGTTTCAAGAATATCTTTTGTTTCTAGCATTACTTATACCCCTTAAATTTTGTGCATTGAATTGAAAATATCTTCATGCATTGAGTGAATCTTAAGGTTGTTTTCATCACCAAGTTTTTCAAGAGTAGATGAAAGTTCACCAAAATTCTTCTTTCCTAGTTCTACAAGCATAATCATAGCAAACATATCCTGAAGAACGCTCTGTGATACTTCAACGATATTTGCGTCATATTCAGAACATACTGTAGATACTTTAGCAAGAATTCCTACAGTGTCTTTACCTACAACAGTGATAACAGCTTTCATAATGTACCTCCAAAAATTAATTTCTTTAATTATACTACTTAATCGTATAATTGTAAAGTCACTTTATTGCATTAAAGTGCAAAATGTGATAAACTTCTTATAGGTGATATTTATGATTATATGTGATAGCCACACTCATTCATCATTTTCTTTTGATGCAGAAGTACCAATGGAGGATATGGTGAAAGGTGCAGTTAAGAAAAATATTAATGTAATTACTTTTACTGACCATTGTGATGCAATAGGTATTTATGATGAAAAGAAATTTGAGTCAGTTCTTGAAGAAGAAATTCCAAAGTCAGTAGCTGAGTCAAAAAGATTAAAAGAAGTTTATAGTGACAAAATTAAAGTTCTTACAGGTGTTGAACTAGGTGAACCTACTCATTTACCGGAAAAGACCAAGGTTGCTTTAGGTTTAGGTGACTATGATTTTATCTTAGCATCTACTCATGAAGTAAGGGGCAGAGAGGACTTTTATTTTTTAGAATATAACGAGAATAATATTGACACTTTACTTACAGAATACTTTAATGAACAACTTGAAGTAGTAAAGTGGAATGGCTTTGACAGTTTAGCACATTTTGATTATCCGGCAAGATATATTGCAGAAAGAACTGATATTAAGCCAGATTATTCAAAGTATAATAATGTGATTGATGAAATTCTCTCAACCTTAATAAAGAACAATAAAGCACTTGAAATCAATACTTCTACTATCAGTAAACCACTTTCAAGACCAATGCCTGACAAAAATATTCTTAAAAGATATAAAGAATTAGGTGGTTATTTAATTACACTAGGTAGTGATGCTCATACAGTAGAGGCACTTTCTCAAGACTTTGATAAAGCCTTTGAAATCTTAAAAGAATTAGGCTTTACTTCATATTATTATTATGAAAAGCATAATCCGATAAAGGTGGATTTGCTATGACACATTATATGAATTTATGTAGTGAACCATTTAATTCTATCAAAGATAAAGAGAAAATTTATGAACTTAGACTTCTTGACCCTAAAAGACAAAAGGTAAAAGTAGGGGATATTATAATTTTTACTAATCTCGATAATAAGGAAACTTTATCAGTTAAAGTAGTTGGATTACATAAGTTTAGTTCTTTTGAAGAATTATATAATAACCTACCACTTGATAAATGTGGCTATAATGAAAGTAATATTCATATGGCTACACCTAAGGATATGGAAAAATATTATCCTACAGAAAAGCAAAGTCAGTACGGTGTTGTAGGTATTGAAATTTCTTTAATAGAAAATTAATGTTCTGTTTAAATAAAGTTAGGTAACAAAAAAGTGTGCAGAATTTTCTGCACACTAATTTTTTATCTAATATGTAATCTTAAAGAGTTTTTGCAAATTCCTTAAGATATTTTTTAAAGTCCTCACCAACTTCAGGGTGATTAATACCAACTTCAATTGATGCTTGAAGAATACCTAGCTTGTTACCCATATCGTATCTTGTGCCTGTATATTCAACAGCAGTCATACCAACAGTAGTAGCAATTTCTTTCATTGCATCAGTTAGCTGAATTTCGCCACCCTTACCGGGCTTAGTGTTTTCAAGAATTTCAAAAATTTCAGGTGGAAGAACACATCTACCAAGAATAGAGTAGCAAGAAAGCACTTCTTCAGGAGTTTGTGGTTTTTCAACCATATCAGTACACTTATAAACATTGTCGTGAATCTTTTCAACTGCAAGTGAACCGTATTTGTGAATTTCTGTTTCAGGTACTAGCTTAACACCAACAACACCCTTACCGTATTCACCATATGAGTCAATTAGTTCACCAATTGCCGGACTTTCACCAATGATAACATCATCACCATACATAACGGCAAATGGTTCATTGCCAACAAAGTTCTTAGCTCTTAGAATAGCATGACCAAGACCCTTAGTTTCAACCTGTCTGATAAATGTAATGTTAGCAAGTTTAGAAATATTCTTTACAGTTTCAAGAATTTCTTGCTTATCAGGTTTGTCAAGGGCAGCTTCTAGTTCAGGTGCACGGTCAAAATGATCTTCAATAACACCTTTACCTCTGTTAGTGATAATCAAAATGTCAGTAATACCTGCCTTAACAGCTTCTTCAACAATGTACTGAATAGCAGGTTTGTCAACAATAGGGAACATTTCTTTTGGCATTGCCTTAGTTGCAGGTAGTACTCTTGTACCTAAACCGGCAGCAGGAATAACAGCCTTTGTAATTTTCATATTTACCTCAATCCTTAATTTTACTTGTTTTTATCTTAATAAAAAGACCGGAGCATAGTTAAGTATTAGCATTACAACAATTAAGCTAAATGCTAGAGCAGTATTAACTCCACCTTTTGTTTGCAATTCATTGTCAGCAGCAGTTTCTGAAGAACTCTGTGACTTAATTTTCTTTACTTGTTTGCAACAATGTTTGTAGTAACATCTGTTTGCTATAAATCCACACACCAAATGTAATGCATAATATATAAGCAGACATATAAACGAGAAGATTACTATTAAGTAATCACCGGTATCCAGCTTTTCAACTGCACTCATAAACATCGGATATATGTCAGATGGATTCATATTTGTATGTGTGTTTACAATATCATTTAATACTTGACTGATAACTGTGTAATTACCGTAAGTGAAAAATGTGTAACAAGCAATCATTATTGCTGTAATAAATCCACCTAGTTTGTATTGCTTTCTATATAGTAGATAACCACCACCAAAAAGCAAACCGGCAAAATTAAACTTAGACTTGTTGAAAGTCTTAATTTTGTTAAATACTTGCATATAGTATGGTGTGTTTTGCTTAACTAGCTTAGCAACTTCACCGGCTTTTGCACCATCTTCAAATTCAGTTTCAGGAGCAACACCACCCATAGGGTCAAACTGTACTGCATTAAAACCACCAAAAGGCATACCGTTAGGGTTATTACCAAAAGGATTACCATTTTGATTATTACCGTAAGGATTACCTTGGTTGTTAAAAGGACTTCCTTGATTAGTATTTTGGTTTTGATTTTGACCAAAATTATTGTTGGGAATGTCAATCAAAGGTGTGCCACATTTTGAACAGTAAAAAGTACCCTCAGAATTAATTTCACCACAATTCTTGCACTTTACAGATCCTTCTGGAACATCACTTTCATTTTCTTCTTTCTCAAAGTCATAACCCTCATTATGCTTATCTTCGTTGTAACAATGACCAAGTTCTTCGTAACATTTTCTGTGATGGGGAGTACCACACACAGGACAAACAACTACATCATCATCAGCATGAAAGTTTTTGTCACAAACAGGACATCTAAAACCTATATAGTCCATTTTTACTTCCTTTATTCTCTTTTATTAGTGTATAGTTAGCACATAATACATTTATTATGCTACTAATTTTAATATATTATATCAAATATATTATCATATATCAATACATTTTTTCTAATATTTGTATTATGTTTAATATGATTATTTACATTTTCGGAATTATGGGATATAATGAATTGTGATAATGTAAATGAGGTATGTATTATGGTACAGTTTGAAGAATTAAAATTAAAACTAGAGGGTTTAAAGCCTGAGATTGATGACTTGTCGGATGCACTTGGACTTTCGGCTATTAAAAGTGAAATTCAACAGTTAGAGAATCGTGCTGCTGAACCTGGTTTTTATGATGATATTGAAAAGAGCCAGAAGATTCTTAAGAGAACTTCTGACCTTAACGCAAAGGTAGATAACTTTAATTCACTTGTAGATAAGTATGAAGATACCTTAACTCTAATTGAACTTGGAGATGAGGAAGAGGACTTGTCACTACTTGAAGAAGCAGAAAGTGAAGTTGCTAAGGTAGAAGAAATTCTGGAAAAGCAAAGATTACAAACTCTACTAACAGGTGAATATGACAAGAACAATGCTATCCTTACTTTCCATGCAGGTAGTGGTGGTACAGAAGCTCAGGATTGGGCTGAAATGCTTTACAGAATGTACACCCGTTGGGCAACTGACCATGGCTTTAATGTTAAGGAAGTTGACTACCTAGAAGGTGATGAAGCAGGACTAAAGTCTGCTGTACTTTTAGTTGAAGGTGAAAATGCTTACGGTTACCTAAAGAGTGAAGCCGGTGTTCACAGACTAGTTAGAGTATCACCATTTGACTCAGCAGGTAGAAGACATACAAGTTTCAGTTCACTTGAAGTTATGCCTGAAATTAATGATGATATTAAAATCGACATTCGTGACGAAGATATTAAAATGGATGTTTACCGTGCATCAGGTGCAGGTGGACAGAAAGTTAACAAAACTTCATCAGCAGTTAGACTAACACATATTCCAACAGGTATTGTTGTTGCATCTCAGGTTGAGCGTAGCCAATACCAAAACAGAGATGTGGCTATGAAAATGCTTATGTCTAAGTTGATGGAAATTAAAGAAAGAGAACATTTAGACAAAATCGAAGATATTAAGGGCGTTCAAAAGGAAATTACTTGGGGTAGCCAGATTCGTTCATATGTATTTATGCCATATACACTTGTTAAAGACCATAGAACAAATTATGAAACAGGCAATGTAAATGCAGTTATGGACGGCGACCTTGACGGTTTCATTAACGCTTACTTAAAGATGATTGGACACAAGGAGAACCAATAATGAAATATTTAGTAATGTTATGTGACGGTATGGCTGATGAGCCATTTGAAAAGTTAGGCAACAAAACTCCTATGGAAGTTGCCAATAAACCTATGATGGATTTACTTGCATCAAAGGGTGAAGTAGGTATGGTTAAGACAGTAGCAGAGGGACTAAAACCCGGTTCTGATGTTGCTAACCTTTCTGTACTGGGTTATGAACCGGCAGTTTATTATACAGGCAGAAGTCCTCTGGAAGCTGCTTCAATCGGTATTGATTTAAAGGAAACTGATGTTACACTAAGATGTAACCTTGTAACTTTGTCTGATGAAGAAAATTATGAAGACAAAACAATGGTTGACTATTGTGGTGGCGATATTAGTACAGAAGAAGCAAAGGTTCTTATTGATTATATTGATGAAAAGTTAGGCAATGACATTTTTAAGTTCTATGCCGGTGTTCAGTATAGACATTGCTTAGTATGGGCTAACGGTGACAAAGAAAATGTTTCTTTCACACCACCTCATGATATTTCTGAAAGAGTTATCAAGGATTATATTCCAACAGGTAGCAAGGTAGAACCACTATATGATTTAATGAAAAAGTCATATGACCTACTAAAAGACCACCCACTAAATCAAAAGAGAGTTGCTGAGGGTAAGCGTCCTGCTAACTCAATTTGGCTATGGGGTGAAGGTACAAAGCCTGTTCTTGACAGTTTCTATAAGAAGTTCAAGAAGAAAGGTTCAATGATTTCAGCAGTTGACCTACTAAAGGGTATTGCTATTTGTGCCGATATGGATAGTATTGATGTTGATGGTACAACAGGCTACATTGATACTAACTTTGAAGGTAAAGCAAAGGCAGCTATTGAAGAATTTAAGAAAGGTCAAGACTTTGTTTATATTCATGTTGAAGCACCTGATGAATGTGGTCATAGAGGTGAATACAACAACAAGGTAAAGGCCATTGAACTAATTGATGAAAAGATTTTAACACCTGTAGTTGAATTTTTAAAGGGCTATGATGATTTTGCAGTTTTGGTATGCCCTGACCATCCAACTCCACTTAACATTAAAACTCATTCATCAAATCCGGTTCCATTCCTAATCTATAATAGCAAGGATGAAAAGAACAGTGGTGTAGATGTATTTACAGAAGCTAATGCTAAGAAAACCGGTGAATACATTGAAAAAGGTTTCACAATGATGAATTACTTCCTAAGTAAGTAATTTTCAATAAAAATCTAATGAAATAGCGTGTAGATTTTTCTACACGCTATTGTTGATTTATACTATCTTTTATGATAAAATAACCAAGACAAATTAAATATAGGGTATAAATTGGAAACGCACATTACTTTTCTAAGTGATGATAACGAACAACACAAAATTTTTAATGTGTTGTTTTTTTATTATTATTTTTTAGAAAAGTGAGGAAAATTTTATGCCAAAAACAAAATTTCAAGATGTTATTTTTACTATTATGATGGTTATTCTAATGGTGTATGCAATGATTTGTTATAACATTGCAATCAGTATGGGTGGACTAAGCAACAAAGTATTCTTAATGGCTTTTTCTGAAATGCCAATTATGTGTGCCGTAGCTTTTGTACTGGAATTTTTAGTAATAGGTAGAGTTGTAAAGCATTTAACATTCAAGACTATTGACCCTGCAAAGACTCAACCAATCTTTATTACTCTAATGATTTCAGCACTTACAGTTTGCTTTATGTGTCCTGTAATGAGTTTTGTTGCATCAGTTCTGTTTAATTACAGTGGTGCAGAAAATATAGTTTCAACTTGGTTACAGATTACAGTTATGAATTTCCCTATGGCTATGTTCTGGCAGTTATGTTATGCCGGCCCAATAGTAAGAAAGATTTTCAGAACAATTTTCAAGAAACAACTTGCTGAAGATAAATAAATTTAATGTAAATATAAAAATGCCGACTAATTACTAGTCGGCATAATTTTTTGTTTTTTAATTATTGAACTCTATTTTGTAAAAGTTATATTGAAAATATTAAAGAATTAAAATTCTTCAACTGCTTCTTCAATAGCAGTGGCAAGCTGATCAGGACAACTTGTACCTCTGCCTCTACAGTCAATACCCTTTAGTCTTTTGATAGCTTCTTCTGCGTCCATACCTTCAATCAAAGCTGCCACACCCTGAGTATTACCGGCACAACCACCAACAAACTTTACATTTCTTACCTTACAATCATCATCAAGTTCAAAGTTAATTTGTCTTGAACAAACACCTTGTGGTGTATATGTATATGTCATAACCATTTCCTCCTAAATTGTGTAAATAAAAAAATAGTGGTCAAAAACCACTATTTACTGGAGCGGATGACGGGGCTCGAACCCGCTACCTCCACCTTGGCAAGGTGGCGCTCTACCAGATGAGCTACATCCGCATATCTTTACAATAATTGTATTATATCATAAAATTTCAAATAGTCAAGATAAAACTTTGAAAAAAACTTTATTTTTCGTCAAAATTATGGTACAATCTGTGTTACAATATAAAGAGAATTAGAAGAAAGGGTGTTTTGCATTGTTAATTGAACTTAATCTAGGCAAGTGGGGTTCTATTTTCCCAGTACCTAATAGTGTAGTTGATGAAGATATAAAACTAGCAACAGAAAATCAACTAAAGGTACTTCTATATGTTTTGCGACATAACGGAGATACACTTACAGAAGAAATTTTAAGTGACAAGCTAGGTATAAATAGTGATGATGTTACAGATGCCCTAAACTTTTGGGTAAGTAGGGAAGTACTTTCAAATACTTACGATTTACCACTTAGAGATAATGCATCGGTTCAAAAGCCTAAAGTACAACCTGATAGGGAAACTGTTTCAAGAAACACACCACCTAGAACAAATGTACCTAACCCTACTGTAAATCAAGTACAACAAAATCCTATTCCAATAAATCAAGGTTCAATAAATCAAATTCCGGTTAATAGCACTGTGCAAAATGTAGAACCTGTAAAAGAAGTTAAAAAGCCAAGACCACTTTCTCGTCAACAAAAGCCTGATTCAGTTTTTGTTGCTCAAAGGTTAAAGGAAGATAAGCAACTTGCAGAACTTCTTGAAGAAGTGCAGAATGTGTTTGGTAAGCCAATTTCAAGTGGTGATATTGCAACACTTGTTATGTTGCACGAAACAGACGGTTTACCTTGTGAAGTGCTTATGATGCTTGTTTACTATTGCCATTCTATCGGTAAAGATAATATGAGATATATTGAGAAAATGGGTGTTGAATGGGCAGCAAATGACATTACTACTCTTGAAAGAGCAGATGAAAGAATTGCCAATATGCAAACTTATGGTGAAAGCTGGAAGAGAGTTTCTCAAATTATCGGTATGTATAATTCCGGTTATCCAACAAAAGCACAACAGGAAAATTCCAACCGTTGGGTAAATGAATGGAAGTTTTCTGATGAAATGATTAAGGAAGCATATGAAAGATGTGTTAATCATAAGAATAAGTTTAACATTTCATATACAAATGGTATCCTTAAAAATTGGCACAAAAACGGTATTACAACATTACAAGAATTAAGAGATTTTGAAGAAAAGAAATCTGTCACAAATTCAACTAATAAAAATCAAGAAAAACAAGCTGTATCATACGATATAGACAGTTATGAAGATTTCAGTATGTTTGACTAAGAGGTTACTATGGGGTTCAACAGTAAAATTAATCAAAAAGCTGACGAAATATTAAATAATAAAAGGCTAGAGGCTCTACATAATCAGGACAGAATGAGGAGTATAGTGTATAGCCAATTTCCTAGATTGCAAGAAATAGAACAGCAATTGATTATCATAGGTTCGGAAACTGCAAAAGCAGTTCTAAATGGTGGTTCAGCAGTAGAAATGACAAAGAAATTAGCAAAAGAAAGTTTAGCGCTTCAAAGTGAAGCAAGAGATATTCTTGTTTCTCACGGTTACAAAGAAGATGCTTTAGAACCACATTTTTCTTGTACTAAGTGTAACGATACAGGAAGATATGATGATGAAAAAGGCAGAACAGTTCTCTGTGATTGTTTAAAGAAAATCAGAATTGATGTCGCCTGTGATGAACTTAACAAATCCTCACCACTTGAATTATCTTCATTTGATAATTTTAGTCTTGATTATTACGATATGGATATTCAGGAGGATAAGCAAGTTTCACCATATGAAAGAATGAGCAAAGTCCTTGCTTATTGCAAAAAGTATGCAAGAACTTTTTCTCTGGACTCGCCAAGTATTATGATGAGAGGTGCAACAGGACTAGGCAAAACTCATTTAAGTTTAGCAATTGCAAACGAAGTTATCCAAAATGGTTTTGGTGTAATTTATGTTTCAGCACCAATGTTGCTTTCAACTTTGGAGAAAAGTCACTTTAAGTATGATTACGATACAGAGGAAGAAACAATCAATTCTCTTGTAACTTGTGATTTACTTATTATTGATGACTTAGGAACAGAATTTCAGTCCAGCTATTCCACATCAACAATCTACAATATCTTTAATTCACGCTTACTAAACAGAAAACCTACAATAATGAATACTAACCTAACTCTAAAAGATTTAGAGAAAAGCTATTCGCCAAGGTTTGTATCTCGTGTAATGGGTAATTGTGCTAAGATTGATTTCTTAGGAAGAGATATTAGAAGACCAAGACCAAGAAGACAGTAAATATTTTTACATAAGAAAAGACTCAAACTTTTTAGGTTTGAGTCTTTTTCTATATCCCATTATTTAAAATTAACTGTAATAGGACAAATCTCAGCATGAGTACCAACTCTAATGTATGGACCGTAAATACCGACACCGGAAGTAACAATGTTGTGCATATTACCTTTCTTTAAGTAACCACAAGCATTTTCCCAAAATAGCTTAATAAAAATATTACCGGGGAAAATTTGTCCATCATGAGTGTGACCACATAATAATACATCTGTACCGGCTTTGCTTAGTTCATCCAGTTCATTAGGTTCGTGATAAATAGTGAAGATAGGCTTTGATTTATCAAGACCTTTTAATAGTTCATCAGCACTTTTCTTAACTTCACCGGTAGCAGGTTTTTCATCATCTAATCTACCGGCTATATAAAATTTGTTGTCAATCAACTTAACTTCATCAGTTAGCAGGTTGATTTTAGCTTTTTTAAAGAATGAGTCCATTCTCTTATCATGTTCAAGTGTATTACCTGTGCTAAATGTAAAACCGGCAAGTATCTTTTGGTTTACATCGTGATTACCCCAACAAGCATATGTACCATATGTACTTTTCATTTGAGAAAGTAAATTTGCCAACTTGTCTGGATCTTCAAGTGAATTATAGTCATTATCGTAAATATCACCGGCAATACATACCATATCAGGCTTTTGTTCATTTACCAGCTTAACCATCTTTTCAATTTGTTTAACACCGATACTGTAACCCATATGTAAGTCGGCAAGTAACACAACTTTCATACTATTAACATTTTCAACCTGTTTATGAACTGTTATATTGTAATCAGTAACTTTAATGTCTCTGGCATTATAAAGACCATAAGCAGAAACACCACCAATAATGGCAAGTGTAAGAATACCACTTATAATACTGTTTTTCCTTATTTGAAAGAAGTTGTGTGGTGTAACCTTGAAAACTCTTCTTAACAGAATAGAAAGAAAATGACCTATAGCAACAATAATAATTGTGTATATCAGTAGTGCAAACCAGTAGTTACCGACTCTTGTTGCCACTCGTTTTAATTCTGTACCATAAGGCATCAAGAATCCCACAATAGGGGATACAGCAAATATACCGTAAATAGTGTATATTATTACTTGTAGCCATTTTCTGCTGAATGTTTCTTGGCATTTAATTAAAAAGTTTTTCAGTCTATGTAGTATATAAATGTTTATAACAATATATACAGGAATTAAAAATAAAGCAATCATATCATATCTCCTTAACAAGGAAAATTATAGCACACATAATATACATTTACAATTAAATGATGATATAAAATAGATTTATTACTATTTTGTTATTTAATTGATATAAATAATTTATTGTGATACAATAAAGTGAGTGTTTATGTATAAGGGGTGATGTAGTGAATAGAAAAATGCTGAAAAAAAACGGTAAAAAGCATTTTAAAGCACATTATTGGATATGTGTTGTTGCCTGTTTACTTGCTTCGCTATTTGGTATTGAGTTTGTTGGTTCAACAGATATTGTAAAGGCTTTTACAAATGATACTAGCCAAACAGACATTACAAGTGTTTCACCATTTGTTGCCAATACATATAGCCTAATTGATAACTTTATGGGTGAAGATAAAGAGAAGATAAAAGAATCTGCTACCAAACTTATGGATGATGAGAAGAATAAGGATGTTACTTATGGTGGACTTGAACTTGGCCGAAAAGACGGTGTCCTTGCTCATGTTGTAAATATGGTTTCATCAGGTTCGACGATTTTAACCGTCCTTGTTGCTATTAAGAATGTTGCAGAATCAAGTTACCTTTTAGCTGCAATTCTTGTTGTACTTTCCTTGCTATTAATAATATTAATTTGGGCAGTTATTTTCAATACATTTTCTGTTGCATATAGAAGAATTTTTATGGAAAGCAGAGTATACGAGAAGATGCCTTTCCATAGATTTTTGTTTATTTATAAAGATAGAAAGTTGTTCAAAATTGCACTTACTGTTGGTTTGAAAGAAGTATTTCAGTTTTTATGGAATTTAACAATAATAGGTGGTATCATAAAAAAATATTCCTACGCATTAGTACCTTATATTGTAGCTGAAAATAAAGATATTTCACCTTTAAAGGCTATTACTTTATCAAGAAAAATGATGAAAGGTCATAAGTGGGAATTATTTGTTCTTGATATTTCTTTCATAGGTTGGTATATTTTAGATTTCCTGACATTGGGACTTTTAGGTATTTTCTTTCTAAACCCATATAAAGAATCTGTTGTTTGTGAATATTATGTAAATCGTAGAGAAAAGTGTAAATCAGAAAATCTAGAGAATATTGATTTATTAAATGATACATATCTATACGAAAAAGCATCTAATGAAACAATTAGAAATTCATATAAGGACATTATTGAACTTATGGATACACCGGAACCTGTAATTCATAAGAGAAACAAATTCCTTACTTTCGTAGCAAATGTATTTGGTGTAATTCCTACTTACAATCAGACAGAAAAGGAATACACAGAATATACTGAAAGAAAAATCAAAATTGTTAACTTTAAGGATGTTATTAACGGATATACATACCCAACAAGACTTTATCCATTAGGTGAAAAGGTAAGAAAAACAAAATTTGAACACCTACACTATATGAGAAGATACTCAGTAACTTCATTAATAACGATGTTCTTTATCTTCTGTTTTATGGGATGGTTTTGGGAAGTAATTTTCCATTTTATCGAAAAAGGTGAGTTTGTAAACCGTGGTGTAATGCATGGTCCTTGGTTGCCTATTTACGGTAGTGGTTGTGTAATGATTCTTGTTTTACTTAATAAACTTAGGAAGAACCCTATTATTGAGTTTATTTCAGCAGTCGTACTTTGTGGTATAGTAGAATATTTTACATCTGTATTCCTAGAATATCAGTACGGCAAACTATGGTGGGACTATAGTGGATATTTCCTAAATATCAACGGTAGAGTTTGTGCAGAAGGTCTGCTTATGTTTGGTATTGGTGGTATTATTGTTGTTTATATAGTTGCACCACTGCTTGATAATCTACTTCGCAAAATTCCACTAAAAATATCAATTACAATTTGTGTGGTACTTGTCCTTGCCTTTACAGCAGATAGAATTTATTCTTCAAAAGTACCTAACTCAGGTAAAGGTGTTACCGATTATAGTAGGAAAATAAAGCTAAAGCCTAAGTCAACAAAAACTTCCTATAATCCTACTTGTACTGTAACAGATTTAGATAGTTATGTTATCGGTAAATCAGCAAAATTGTAATTTGTAAATTTAATAGTGTTAACTAACCTAATGGTCATACAGAAATGTATGACCATTTTTATGCCTATATATTTGTTCTTTAGTTAATATAATAAGATAAATTTGGGTTTGTGTGGATGTTTATGTAGTGTAGGTTAATTAGATATTAACCGATTAATTCATCAAATTTATAGTTTTTCCCTCCTTCAGTCATTCTTAAAAAGGTGAATTGCTTTGCAATTCACGAATGACAGCTTCCTCGTCTGAGGAAGCC